>Ga0129336_10001224_pt1 | contig 15456 bp, 18 predicted proteins | sample CPB6_02_DNA_FD_96878 | JGI IMG/M metagenome (GOLD analysis project Ga0129336, IMG submission 96878) | Freshwater to marine salinity gradient microbial communities from Chesapeake Bay, USA - CPBay_Sum_0.6_0.2_DNA | ecosystem: Environmental > Aquatic > Marine > Coastal | place: USA: Chesapeake...
CGGCCTCTGGGATCGCCTCCAGCGGTGCTCCGGTGCCGACTGTCGCATTCCCACGCCAAGGGTTCCCGCCCCGACCACGGACTGACCCCTCGATTAGGTCGAGGGCCAGATCCGGCGTACCCTCTTCGAGGTCCCACCCGGGACCACCGGGGATACATCCCCCACCTCCTGCTCCGGAGAGACCGGAGCCGATGAGTCCAGAGGAGGTCGGCGACCGCATGCGCCGATATGAAGTCATGGTCATCCTCGACCCCGATCTCGAAGAGCGCACCGTTGCGCCCTCTCTCGAGACCTTCCTCAACGTCGTCAAGCAGGACGGCGGATCAGTCGAGAAGGTCGACGTCTGGGGACGCCGCCGCCTCGCCTACGAGATCGCACACAAGCCCGAGGGCATCTACGCGATCCTCGAGGTCACGTCCAGTCCTGCTGCCGTCGCCGAACTCGATCGCCAGCTCAACCTCAACGAGGCCGTGCTCCGCACCAAGGTCACGCGCCCGGAGGAGTCGTAGGTCATGGCCGCCGGAGACATCAACGTCACCGTCGTCGGCAACCTCACCAACGACCCCGAGCTGCGCTTCACTCCCAGCGGTGCGGCCGTCGCCTCCTTCACTGTGGCGGCGAGTTCCCGCTACCTCGACAAGGCCACCAATGAGTGGAAGGACAGCGATCCCGTCTTCATGCGCTGCAGCGTCTGGCGCCAGTACGCCGAGAACGTCGCGGAGTCCCTACAGAAGGGCATGCGCGTGATCGTGCAGGGGCGCCTCAAGCAGCGCTCCTACGAGACCCGTGAGGGCGAGAAGCGCACAGTCGTGGAGATGGAGGTCGACGACGTCGGCCCTGCGCTCCGCTACGCCACAGCCAAGGTGACGCGCACCCAGCGCGGTGACAGCGGCTTCTCCGGCGGCGGTAACGCCGGCGGATCCGCTCCCGCTGACGATCCGTGGGCTGCCCCCAGTGGTGGCGGCGCTGCATTCGACGAACCCCCGTTCTAACACTGACTTTTTGCACACCGAAGGAGATATGACATGGGCCAGGGACCACGGCGCGACAAGCGCTCCAGTGAGCCGGCACGCATCAAGAAGGGCACACCGCTGCTTGCGCCGGACGTGACCTACATCGACTACAAGGACGTGAACTTGCTCCGCAAGTTCATCTCCGACCGCGGCAAGATCCGTTCACGCCGCGTGACCGGACTCACCATGCAGCAGCAGCGCGCAGTCGCCAAGGCGGTCAAGAATGCGCGCGAGATGGCACTGCTGCCCTACACCAGCTCGGCGAGGTAGAGATGAAGATCATCCTCACCCAAGCAGTCGACGGCCTCGGCGTCCCCGGCGACGTCGTCACCGTCAAGGATGGCTACGGTCGCAACTTCCTCGTCCCCCGCGGCATGGCGATGCCATGGACGGCCGGTGGCGAGAAGCAGGTCGTGCAGATCAAGCGCGCACGCGATGCGCGTGAGATCCGCGACCTCGCTCACGCCAAGGAGGTCAAGGCGCAACTAGAGGGCCTCGCCGTCGTCATCCCCGCGCGCGCGGGCGAGAGCGGCAAGCTCTTTGGCTCCATCACCAACGCCGACTTCGTTGCCGCTGTGCGCAAGGCCGGCGGGCCACTGCTCGACAAGCGCTCCGTCGAGGTGTCGCATGTCAAGGCTGTGGGCAGCCACAAGGCGCGCGTGCGGGTAAGCCCGGAGGTCACCGCTTCCGTCGCTTTCACCGTCACCGCCGACTAGGCGAACCGCGTCACCATCTTCGTTGTGTGAAGGGTCGCTCACTTACTGAGTGAGCGACCCTTCGCGCACACGAGGTGAAGCTCTAGGACCTCATCAGCTCGGGTAGGTCGGCGATGAGTCCATCTGCCGCGGTCTCGATCATCGCCAAGACGTCAATGAAACCGTCATGAGCGCCGTACCACGGGTCAGGCACGTCGAGTCGCGGGTCGCCTACGGCTACGTCGGCTAGTGCCGGATCGAAGGACCGCAGCATGCGTACACGCTCACGCGCAAACTCGTCGGGGGCGAGGGATGCCACGGTGACATAATTGGAGGAATCCATGGTGAGAAGCAGATCGGGGCGCCCGGGCTCAAGGAACCACTCGGTGGTGATCTGCCGTCCCGAGTGAGCGAGGTCGTATCCCGCTGCGCGCAGGGTCTGCAGAGCGCGCGGATCCGCGTCCTCACCGATATGCCAGCCGTCGGTCCCTGCGGAATCGACGAGGACGGCGGCTGCCAGGCCCGCATCTTTGACACGGGCGCGGATCACCGCCTCGGCCATGGGTGAGCGGCAGATATTGCCCAGGCACACGGTGGTGATGCGATACATCAGCTCACCTCTGCCCAGAAGGTGTCAAAAAGCCGGAGACTGTCCCACCGTTGCTGCTCAGCGCGGGCACGCAAGGCGTCGACCTGGGCCGTCGCGGTCTCGTCCGGGGTGCCCACATCGGCAAACATCTGCCGCAGGATCCCTTCATCCACCTCGGGGTGGAATTGCACGCCCCATGCACGCCCGTAGCGGAATGCCATGGGCGCATGATCCGCCTCGGCCAGCACCTCGGCACCCGGCGGGACCGTGAAGGCGTCGTTGTGCAGAAGCACCCAGGGTGCCCGCAACGCCTCGATGTCCGTGTCGGGTGACTCCCAAGCGATGTGCGGTGCAGCTTGGCGAGTGACCTCGCCACCGAGCGCGCGGCTGAGGAGTTGGGCGCCGAAACAGATCCCCAGCATCGGACGGTCTCTGTCGATCCTGCGTCGGACCAAATCGATCTCTGCCGCGATGGCGGCTGCTGCCTGGGGTGGGTCTTCGTCACTGTCCATCGTGCGCGCGAGTGTCCACTCCGAACCGAGCACGATGAGCAAGTCGGCCTCATCAGCCGCATCGATATCGAGAATGTCGTCGCGTACGAGTCGACGTACCTCGAAATCATTGTCAAGGAGCCATTCACCGAGATGACCCAACTCGGCCCCTACGGTGGGGTTGGCGACGACGACGGCTATGCGGCTCATGGTGCGCGCGACCCTACGATCTGGGCCACGACATCGGGGAGATTGGGGCCGGTGATGTCAGGGGCGGCGAACACATGCGACGGTCGCGCCTCCAGCCGTGAGATCCAGGCGGTTCGCAAGCCAGCCCGATGGGCACCGTGGAGGTCCCACGAGTGCGCGGCGACCATGGTCACATCCGCGGGGGCAAGGCCGAGTGCGAGACAGCCGGCGAGATAAGGCGCAGGCGCAGGTTTCCATCGGCCGAAGTCCGCGGCCGAGAGGTGGCCGGCGATGAGGTTGCCGAGCCCATGCCGCTCGAAGATCGCGGCGACGACCTCGGCGCTGCCGACCGTCAACGTCATTGCCGGCAGGCGGGCATCGGCGAGCGCACGCAGTCCCGGTTCGACGTCCGGATGAGGTGCGAGCTTCGTGAAGGCATCCAGGACAAACTCTCCATCCGCCATGGTGAAGCGCGCCGGATCGACGGCGACGAGTGCGTCACGCGCGACGTCGGCAAAAGTCTGGCAGTCCCCACTCGCAGCCAGGGCGAAGCCATTGCGCAGGGTGAGGGCGAACCAGCGTGGCATCGCATCGGGGATGCCAAGGGCGTCGAAAGCCGGCTGCAGGCCGCGCAGGTCGAGCAATGTCTCGTTGACATCGAGCAGCACTCCGCGCACGCCGCGACGTTATCGCGGGCGCACCGCTCCCGCGACAAGCCACGAGGATCCACGCGCACGCCACACCAGCAGGATTGCGCGGACGAGCAGGAACCATCCGAGCGCCCACCACAGCGCATCCAGGCTCCAGGAGTTGGCCAGGACCAACCACGCTGCGGGGAGGAAAGCAATCAGCACGGCGATCTGCGCCCACGCGAGCCACCGGGTGTCGCCCGCACCGATGAGCACGCCATCGAGGGCGAAAACAATTCCCGACAACGGCTGCAGCAGAGCGAGGACGAGCAGTGCCGATGAGATGAGCAGTGCGACCTGGGCGTCGTCGCCGTACCAGCCAGGCAGCCATGGACGCAGTGCGAGGATGAGGACTCCGAGACCGACACCCAGGATCACCGACCACCAGACGATGCGCCGCGCGATGACACGGGACTCATCAGTCTGTCCGGATCCAAGCGACTTGCCCGTGAGTGCCTGGCCCGCGATAGCGACGGCATCGAGTGCGAGTGCGAGTGCGAAGAAGAGCGTGACGGTCACGTGGTACGCCGCTAGTTCCTCGTCGCCGAGCCGGGCAGCCACCGCGGAGGCGATGACGAGCACACCACGCAATGCCGCTGAGCGTACGAAGAGTGGGATCCCGTCGCGCGCGGATCGGATGACGCCGATGCCACTCGGGATGATGGACACACCGTCACGACGCGCCGTGCGCAACAAGATCACGGTGTAGGCGATGAGACCGAGCGCCTCAGCAAGCCCCGTAGCAGCCGCACTTCCCGCGATTCCCCACCCGAGACCGAAGATGAAGACGATGTCGAGCACGAGATTGGCGCTGACCATGGCGAGAGTGACAAAGAGGGTTGTCCGCGTGTCCTGCAGACCACGCAGGACGCCGACGGCCGCCAAGACGCCGAGGACAGCGGGGTAGGAGATGGAGATGATGCGGAGGTAGGTCACGCCGTACGGCGCAACCTCGGCTGACGTGCCGAGTGCAGCAATGAGGGGCTCGGCGAAGGCGAAACTGACGACACCGAGGGCGACACCGAGGCCAACGCCAAGGGCCATGCCATCGACGCCCTGAGACAACGCACCCACGCGATCACCGGCGCCAAGCAGGCGCGCGACGGCTGCCGTGGCGGCATACGAGAGGAAGATGCACAGCCCGACGACGGCACCGAAGATTGTCGATGCGGCGCCCAGGCCCGCGAGTTGCTCGGTGCCGAGGGTGCCCACGATGGCCGCGTCAACCAGCAGGAAGAGGGGCTGGGCGAGGAGCGCACCGAAGGCCGGAATCGCCAGTGTGGCGATGCTGCGGTCGAGTTGTCTGCGCGATCCTGCCGGTAGCCCTCGACGATGCCCCGCACGCTCGCCCAAACCCACCGTGCGGACGCTAGCCCCCTGCCATGCGCCACGCCGTGAATGGGGGCGCGGCAGGGTGAGACCCCGTCACCGCCCCGTGTGCGCGGTCACCCGACCCGGGCTCCTCGCACCGGTGGACAGCGTGTCACTCGAGGTTCACCGAGCTGTTGCGTAGCCGCCACATGAGGGAACTTTTCCTGCACACCCCTGGGATAGTGTTTTCCCACGTCAGAAGGGGTCTTTTGGAAAACATGCGAGGCAATTCCCCAGGTTGTCCCCACCCTGTGAACGGGTGCCGCGGCGAGTCTCCCCCGTTTATCCACATCGCTATCCACAAGGCTGCTGGACGCTCAGCGCCCTGCTTCCCTAGGTTCCTCCGACGGGGTGCCTGCATTCGACGATCTACGAGTGTCAGACGCCTGTGATGTCGTGGTGGGAAGAGTCGCCAGCCCAGCACGGTGAGTGCCAACAGGGATCGTCATTGTCAACGGGAAGGGAGTGCGCGTGAGCGTCGCCGAACTCCCGGTTCCCTACGATGACGGCGGCGGCCCACCCTCGGACCGCACACCACCGCAGGATGTCGCGGCCGAGCAGTCCGTCCTCGGCGCGATGATGCTCAGCAAGGATGCCATCGCTGACGTCGTCGAGGTCCTGCGTGAGGGCGACTTCTACCGGCCCGCGCACGCGACGATCTACGACGCGATCATCACGATCTACGGCAAGGGTGATCCTGCAGACGCGGTCACCGTTGCCGCGGAGTTGACCCGCGTCGGCGAAATCGGCCGCATCGGCGGTGCGTCGTACCTCCACACGCTCGTCTCACTCGTCCCCACAGCGGCCAATGCCGGCTACTACGCGGCCATCGTCAAGGAGCGCGCGATCCTGCGCCGCCTCGTCGAGGCAGGCACACGGATCGTGCAGATGGGGTACGCCGGGGAAGGCGATGTCGATGACGTCGTCGACCGTGCGCAGGCTGAGGTCTACGAGGTGACCGAGCGCCGTACTGCGGAGGACTATCTCCCGCTGCGCGATCTCATGGACGGGGCGCTCACCGAGATCGAGGCGATCGCCAATCGCGGTGGTCAGATGGTGGGAGTCCCCACCGGCTTCGGTGACCTCGATGCGCTCACCAATGGCCTGCACCCCGGTCAGTTGGTCATCCTCGCGGCTCGTCCCGCACTCGGAAAGTCCACGGCAGCCCTGGATTTCGCGCGATCGGCGAGCATCAAGAACGGCCTGACAAGCGTGATCTTCTCACTGGAGATGGGCCGCAACGAGATCCTCATGCGCCTACTGTCCGCGGAGGCTCAGATAGCCCTGCATCACATGCGCAGCGGCAATATGAGCGACAACGACTGGCAGAAGCTCGCGACCAAGATGGGCGTCGTGAGTGAGTCCCCTCTCTTCATCGATGACTCTCCCAACCTCACGATGATGGAGATCCGCGCGAAGTGCCGGCGCTTGAAGCAACGTCATGATCTTCGCCTTGTCGTCGTCGACTATATGCAGCTCATGACGAGCGGCAAGAAGGTCGAGAGCCGTCAGCAGGAGGTCAGCGAGTTCTCCCGGTCACTCAAGCTCCTGGCAAAGGAACTCGATGTCCCCGTTGTCGCCGTGAGTCAGCTCAACCGCGGTCCCGAGCAGCGCACCGACAAGCGCCCGATGCTGTCGGATCTACGTGAATCGGGCAGTCTCGAGCAGGATGCGGACATGGTGATCCTGCTGCACCGCGAGGACGCCTACGAGCGCGAGTCGCCCCGAGCAGGCGAGGCCGACTTCATCGTGGCCAAGCACCGCAACGGCCCGACATCGACGATCACCGTGGCCTTCCAGGGCCACTACTCACGCTTCGTTGACATGGCTCAATAGGCCCGCATTTCGCCGGACAGCAGGACATAGCACTCGGAGCGCTCCTACCCTGGCGCACATGAAGCAGTCACTTGTCGCTGTAGCAGGAGCCACTGCCCTCGCCGCGTCCCTCATCGCAACACCGAGCGCGTCGGCCGCGGATGGAGGGACCAGCGACGTCTCCGCCGAGAAGTGGCAGGAGATCTGGGCTGAGATCGGCTATCCCGACACGGCGGATAGCTGGGCGTGCTACCTCACCCCGCAGGAGTTCAATCGTGACCCTGACTGGGTCATCGTGTCCTTCCAGACGAGGCCGACTCCGGAGTGCGAAGGGCTTCCCAGCGATCCGTACCCCGAACTCGTCACGCAAGTCGACGGGCAGTGGACGAGTGTCACGACCCTCGGACCGATGCCGTGCGCAGATGCCGTTGAGGCTGCCTGGTCCGATGGCGCTCCCCAGGCTGTGGGCAAGGATCTGATGAAGGAGGGCTGGTGCGAGCCGTCGCCGATGTGGCGCGGATACATGGAGCGCTACCTCAACACCAAGGTCTGCAAGGCGCCTCTCACCCCTCGGGTGAACGAGTACCGCGTGGGCCGTTTCGGGCGCGGAGACCAGGTGACAGACGGCGCCGTGGCGTGGACGTGTACGCGGGCTGTCGGCGGCGCACAGGATCAATACCTCACTGTCTTCCTGGCTGGTCCTCAGCCGCGGCAGATCACTCGCTCCCTGAAGATGCAGCAGTTCGAGTCGATCACCATCCGTAAGAACCGGATCATCGTCACGGGAGGCACGTATTCGGGCACCGCGCCGCTGTGCTGCCCCGACCTGCGCGTCAAGGAGACCTTCCAGATGAAGGACGGCAAGCTCGTGCGCCTCAAGAAGAAGGTCACACCGGTATAGACAGTGTTCATGGCAGGTCTATAGGCCCTAGACGGACGTTGCGAGGACGCGCACACTCGCTAGCGGAGGTGCGTCATGCAGTTGTCTGGGAAAGTCTTTGTCGTCACGGGGGCTGGGAGCGGCATAGGTCGTGCTACGGCACTTCAGCTGCTGGGCCGTGGGGCCCGGGTCGCTGCGGTGGATCTGCGCACGGAGTCCCTCGAGGACATGGCGCGGCTGGCCAGGGCTGGCGATCGGGTGAGTTTGCATCCGCTCGACGTCACTGACCTGGATGCAGTGCAGTCCCTGCCAGACGCCGTGATCGCACACCATGGTGCCGTCGATGGGCTCCTCAGCATCGCGGGGATCATTCAGCCCTTCGATCCCGTGACGAAGTTGCCACTCCCTATCGCCGAGAAGGTCATGGCGGTCAACTTCTGGGGCACCTACTACCTCGACACGACATTCCTACCTCTGCTTGTGAAGCGACCCGAGGCAGCACTGGTGAACACCTCGAGCATGGGCGCGCTCGTGCCCGTCCCCGGTCAGGGTGTCTACGGTGCCAGCAAGGCTGCGGTGAGTTTGTTGACCGAATGCCTCTACGCCGAACTTCAAGACACGTCTGTCACCGTCACCCTCGTCATTCCTGGTGCTGTCGGGACGCACATCACAGAGAACTCAGGCGTGGAGGCACCGCCAATACCGGATGGCAAGGCACCCAAAGTGACCTCCGCTGACGAGGCAGCCCATCAGATCGTGGAGGCTGTGCGTGAAGGAACATTCCGCGTGCTGATCGGATCGGACGCTCGCATGCTGGACCGCATGTCACGCGTCGCGCCGGTCAAGGCGATTGGATTCATCGCCGATCGGATGAAGGCCCTCCTCGGATAGGCCACGCCACCTAGACTCCGAGGCATGTGCACAAGTCTTCGCATCCGCTCGATCGACGGCACTTCGATCGTCGGACGCACGATGGAGTTCCCGTCCCTGCTCGATGCCAGTCTGTCGGTCATCCCACGTGGCATCTCCCTCTCCAGTGCGACGTCATCAGGCGCGCCGGGCGCGACGTGGACCAGCGTGCACGGCGTCGTCGGAGTCAACGCCTTTCCCACGATGTCGGTGGAGGGCCCCATCGGCATGACCGACGGCCTCAATGAGAAGGGGATGTACGGCGGACTGCTCTACATGCCGGGTTTTTGTGACTACGGCGACGCGTCAGCGACCCCGGCCAACGAGCAGGTCATCGCCACCCACCTGATCGCCTTCATCCTGAGCACCTGCGCCACGGTGGTCGAGGCCAGCCAAGCTCTTGGCACGATCCGAGTCGTCAATTGGGACGGAAGCCCGGTATCACTTGATGTCCACTTCCGATTCGACGACGCCTCCGGCGCAGGCATCGTCGTGGAGTGGCAGTCGGGGGCGATGACCATCCATGACAACCCCATCGGCGTGATGACCAATGCGCCGTACTTCGACTGGCACACCACCAATCTTCGGAACTACATCAATCTCGAGCCGGCCAACCCCAAGGGCGTCACCATCAATGGGGTGGATCTGACACCTTTCGGCGTCGGCGAGGGAATGCGAGGTCTGCCTGGTGACGCGACGCCGCCGGGGAGGTTCGTCCGTGCGGCGGCCTACGTCGCGACGGTCAAGCCCAGTGCAGATGGTGCCGCCGCCGAGCACGCGATGCTCCACATGATCAACAACTTCGATCTCGTGCCGGGATTCGCCAAGCCAAGCGCAGCGACCCAGGAGACGGACGAGACGCTGTGGTCGACGATCTCCAACCTCATCGATGTGACCTACAGCGTGCGCACACAAGGTGATGTGACCTTCCGCAAGTTGACCCTCGCAGACGTCGACTTCACCGGCTCCGAGGTGACCACCTATCCCTTGCCGGGGTCGGCGTCCTTCCCCGCCTGGACGCTCTAGGGGTCAGATCACCGGACGTGGTGCCGGGTGCCCCGCCTCGTAGGCGCGCGCGGCACGGAGCACGGTCGCGTCGTCGTGTGCGCGGCCAACAATCTGCAGTCCGACCGGCAGTCCCGCAGTGGTCAGTCCGCAAGGGACCGTGATTGCGGGTTGCTGGGTGAGATTGAAGGGATAACTGAACGGCGTCCACGACAGCATCGACTCGGGCGTCATCGGTACGGCGCCTGCGAGCCGCGCTTCGAATGCTGGGATGGCCACGGCAGGCGTGACGAGCACGTCGTAGCGAGTCATGAATTCGCGCATGAGGGTGCCGAGGTTGTTGCGCTTGAGGGTGAGCAATTGCACGTCCTGGGCACTGAACTCCGCACCCTGCTCCGCCTGAGCCGCGAAGTCGGGATCGGTCACCGCCTGGCCCTGCGGACCGAGTGAGTCGTAGACCGTTTTGGACGCGACGAACCACAGCCCCGTGGAGATGTCGAGGGGGTCCTCGAATCCAGGATCGATCTGATCGACGATGGCACCGAGCGACTCGATGTCGCGCACGGCCGCCTCGACGAGCGCGGCGACCTCGGGATCGACGTCGGCATAGCCGAGAGTTGGTGAGTAGGCGACACGCAAGCCGTGGATGCCAGCATCGAGATCGGCGAGATAGTCGACGTCGTCGTAGGGCAGGGACGTCCAGTCGCGTGGGTCCGGCTGAGCGACGACGTTCATCATGAGCGCGCAATCGGTCACGCTCATGGTGTGGGGTCCGACATGCGCGACGCTGCCGAAGGGCGACAGCGGGTACGCCGGGACTCGGCCGAAGCTCGCCTTCATGCCAACGTTGCCGCAGAAGGCAGCAGGGATCCGCACACTCCCCGCGCCGTCGGTGCCCATGCTGAGCTGCCCCAGGCCGGCGGCGACGGCCGCCGCCGTGCCGCCGGACGAGCCCCCGGGTGTGCGCGTGGGATCCCACGGATTGCGGCTGATGCCGGTGAGCGGGGAGTTGGTCTCGGCCTTGCACCCGAACTCCGGTGTGGTGGTCTTGCCGAACATCGCTGCGCCGGCTTCACGCAATCGAGCGACGGAGGGGGCGTCGTGCTCCCACGGTTGGTCCGGACTGATGGCGCGACTGCCGCGCAGTGTCGGCCAACCCTTGGTCCACAGGATGTCCTTGATCGTCGTCGGTACCCCCTCGACCGCACCGACGGGCGAGCCGTCGCGGCGGTGAGCGACCCAGCGGTCCTCACTCGCGCGCGCGGCTGCGAGGCCGGCGTCGGCATCGACGAGGATGAAGGCGTTGATGATCGGATCCACGCGCTCGACCCGGTCAAGCGTCTGTTGCATCGCCTCGACAGGGGAGGCCTCGCCGGCGCGGTAGAGCTCGATGAGGTCGGTGGCGGTGAGCTGGGTGAGATCCATGCGCGGAGTCTGCCAGCGGGAACCGGTCTCGGGATTCCGCTTGCACTCTGAGGTACCCCTGGGGGTATGCTGCCGGAATGGTCGAGGCCCTGCGGAAGAGGCCCGGTGGGCCGGCGAAGCCGTCCCTGTCGGGCTGGACCGCTCGCCGTTGGCGCGTTGCCGTCCTTGGCGCTATCACCACGGCGATCCTCGTCGCCCTCCCCACGGCCGTGATACCCAACCCGATCTTCGGACGTGCGGTCGAGGTCACCTGGTGGTCCTACCCCATCGTCGTGCTCACCGGGATTCTCGGCGGCCTCCTCCTGGCCACCTACGTCAAGGAGCCGTGGCAGACCGATCCCGCCTCCTCCGGGGAGGTGGTCGAGGAGGCCAAGGCCTCCAAGTTCGGCCTCGCGGGCGCCTTTGTCGCCTACTTCGCCGTGGGCTGCCCGGTGTGCAACAAGCTCGTGCTCATCGCGCTGGGCACGTCCGGGGCGATGACCTGGTTCGCTCCCGTGCAGCCTTTCCTCGCGGTGGCGTCAGTCATCCTCATGGCGGTGGCTCTGCGAATCCGGCTCAGGAACCAGGTCAGCTGCTCCGTCGCCTCCTAGGCGATCACGACCTCCACGCCATGCTCCTCGAGCGCGGTCATGAACTCTGTGGTGATGCCGTCGTCGGTCACCAGGACGTGCATCGCGCCGATGGTCGATATGTGTCCGGGCAGCACGCGACCCACCTTGCTCGAGTCCGCGACCACGATGACGCGCTCGGCGCGTTCGAGAAGCACGGCGTTGGTGCGGGCCTCGACCGGGTCGTGGGTGGTGAGCCCGGCGGTGAGGTCGATTCCATCGACTCCGATGTACGCCGTGCCGATGCTGGCTTGAGCGAGCGCCGACTCTGCCCACGGGCCGACGAGTTCGGTGCTCTGCGAGCGTGCGACGCCCCCGGAGACGACGACGCGGATCCGCGGCTTGGCAGCCATTTCGCTGGCGATGTTGAGCGCATTGGTGACGACGACGAGGTCGAGGCGGGATGAGAGCACGCGCGCGATCTCGCTGGTCGTCGTGCCGCCGGTGAAGCCGACGGTCTGTGGCCCTGCGGGGAGGAGCCTCGCGGCCGCGGCCGCGACAGCAGCCTTCTCCTTCTTGGATCGGCGATCGCGGTAAGCGACGGGGAGTTCGGTGCTCGACTCGGTCGGCACGGCGCCGCCGTAGCGGCGTACACACAAGCCCTGTTCCTCGAGGATGGCGAGATCGCGACGCAGGGTCGCCTGCGAGACACCAAACTCCGCGGCCAGGTCGGTCGCGTGGACCTCGCCGTGCTCGCGCAGGCGGACGAGGATGGTGGCCATGCGCTCACCGCGCAGGGCGCCGTCAGCGGAGCGGGCGGGCATCGCCCCTCCGGGTCAGCCCGGTGAGGTTCAGCGGCAGGTGCAGCGCTGCGGCTCGGGGATGTGAGCCATCACCTGATCGACATGCTCTCCGCAACCGGACCAGGTGACCTTGCCGCAGGAATGGCAGGGGGCTGGGCTGCACATGGGTCGTACTCCTTCTCTCGGGTCCGACGAGTATACCCCCAGGGGTATCGGTTACGCGCGCTGGGTGTCTCACCGCGTCCCCCGGTGTGGTGTCATCGGCACATGATGCCCCTGGGGACCCTCGATGTCACCCCCGCTGTGGATAGGCCCGACCTTCTCGCGCGTCCTACCGCCGATGCACTGGCCGCGTGGACCCTGTCGCCGCAGGTGGGTGTTGCTCCCATCGACCCCGAGCTCGCTGACACTGCCGCCTTCTGCGAGGCGTATACCGTGCCGCTGGATGCTTCGGCCAACTGCGTTGTCCTTGCCGGCAAGCGCGAGGGCCAGGTGCGTATGGCAGCCTGCCTGGTGCTCGCGACGACGAGAGCCGATGTCAACAGCACTGCCCGCCGACTCCTCGACGTCCGCAAGATCTCGTTCGCGGCGATGGATGACGCGGTCACGATGACGGACATGGAGTACGGCGGGATTACGCCGATCGGGCTGCCCTACGACTGGCCGATCTTCGCGGACTCGCGCGTGATCGAGCAGCCCGCGATTGTCATCGGCAGCGGCATGCGCCGATCCAAGATCGTGCTGCCTGGTGAGGCGATCGCACAGTACCCGGGCGTTCAGGTTGTCGAGGGACTCGCGAACCCTGTGTGACATTGCGTCTAGGGAGCCGGGGCAAAGAACGTGGTGACCGCGCTAGCGATGGCTTCACTCAAGGTGTCACGGAACCGCGGATCGCTCAGGCGAGCGGCATCACCCGGGTGCGAGAGATAGCCCATCTCGACCCACACGGCCGGCATCGTCGTGAGGCGCAACAGGTCCCAGGTGCGCGCGTGACTGCGACAGTCGGTGAGATCGGTGCGCATGCAGACCTGCTCCTGGATCTGCTCCGCGGCAATGCGGGCACCGGCTGAGTGCGAGCCCCCGAGTGGCGCTCCGAAGTAGAACGTCGCGAAGCCATTGGCTCCCGGCAGTTCCACACGTTCGACGTGCAACGACAGCAGGAGGTCCGCGCTTGCCGCATTGGCGTGCGAAGCACGCTCCGCCTCATTGACGAGTTCGGGAGTCGGCGTACGCGTGTAGATCACCTGAGTGCCCAGAGCGGCCAAGCGACCCTCGATCCGTGCGCACACATCGGCCACGATGGCCGCCTCGGCAAGAGCGAATCGCTGGTCGGCGTCAGCGCCGCCCGGATCGAGGGCAATGACCTTGCCGGCGACGCCGGAGCGCAAAGCGTCCATGGCCTCGCGCTCACGGATCGCCACGGCATCTCCGTCACCGACCGTGCGAGTGAGTCGCTCGAGAGCCCAGTACGTCGTCAATCCGCATGTGCCGTCGGACTCCATGCCGACATTGCGCTGGAAGTCTCGAAGGGCCGAGTCCGTCAGCGGTCCGAAGATCCCGTCAGGGCGCCCGCAGTCGAAGCCCATGCGCGTCAGTCGGCGCTGGAGATCCAACACGTCGTCGCCGCGGATGAGATGCCCCGGGGTGTAGGCGAGCACCCGATCCCCGAGCGTCCAGCGCGCCTCCTCGAGGTGGCGCAGCGTCTGTGGCCCGCAGATGCCGTCGACGGCAATCCCACGCTGCTGCTGGAACGCACGAATGGACTGCTCGACGGCATCGTCGTATTCCGCGTCATCGAGTGATGCCTCGGAGTCGGAGTCGAGCAGGCGCAGTCGCACCAGGCGCGCACGGATGTCGGCCACCGCGACGCCGGTGTCCCCGCGTCGGAGGACGGCCACGTGAATTCCCTACTGCAGGAAGGGCTGCAGGTCGGAGAGCAGAGCCGCCTTAGGCTTCGCGCCGATGATGGTCTTGACGACGTCGCCATCCGAGTAGACATTCATGGTGGGGATCGACGTGATGCCATAGGACGCGGCAGTCTTGGGATTCTCGTCAACGTTGAGCTTGGCGATGACGATCTTGCCGTCGTACTCCGCCGAGATCTCCTCGAGGATGGGCGCGACCATGCGGCACGGGCCACACCATTCGGCCCAGAAGTCGACGATGACGGGGATGTCACTCTTGAGTACGTCGGCATCGAAGGATGCGTCGGTGACGGTCTTGGTAGCCATGGTTCTCCTTCCGGGGCGGTCCCAGCCTAAGGGTGGGTCCAGCTATTCGTGGGCAGCGAGGTAGCGCTCGGCGTCGAGAGCGGCCGAGCAGCCGGTGCCCGCCGCCGTGATGGCCTGGCGGTAGGTGTGGTCGACGAGATCGCCCGCGGCGAAGACCCCGGACACGTTGGTGCGGGTGCTTGGCGCCTCCACGAGGACGTATCCGTTGTCATCGAGCGCGATCTTGCCTTTGACGAGCTCGGAGCGCGGATCGTGCCCGATGGCGATGAAAAGCCCCGTAACAGGAAGTTCACGCGTCTCGCCGGTGACCGTGTCCTTGAGTACGACACCGCTGACCTTGGCGTCACCGAGGACATCGACGACCTCGGAGTTCCACGCGAACTGGATCTTCGGATCGTTGAAGGCGCGCTCCTGCATGATCTTGCTCGCGCGCAGCGAGTCACGGCGGTGAATCAAGGTGACTGACTTAGCGAAGCGAGTGAGGAAGGTCGCCTCCTCGAGCGCTGAGTCACCACCCCCGACGACGGCAATGTCCTGGTCCCGGAAGAAGAATCCGTCGCACGTAGCGCACCAGGACACTCCGTGACCGGAAAGGCGCTTCTCGTTGGGCAGGTCAAGTTCGCGATAGCCCGAACCCATCGCCAGGATCACCGCGCGGGCCTGGTACTCGCGGCCGCTGCCGTCGCGCACGGTTTTGATGTCGCCGTCGAGTTGGACGTCGACGACGTCGTCGGTGATCATCTCGGCACCGAAGCGCACTGCCTGTGCTCGCATCTCCTCCATGAGAGCGGGGCCCATGATGC
>Ga0129336_10001225_pt1 | contig 15454 bp, 32 predicted proteins | sample CPB6_02_DNA_FD_96878 | JGI IMG/M metagenome (GOLD analysis project Ga0129336, IMG submission 96878) | Freshwater to marine salinity gradient microbial communities from Chesapeake Bay, USA - CPBay_Sum_0.6_0.2_DNA | ecosystem: Environmental > Aquatic > Marine > Coastal | place: USA: Chesapeake...
ACTCTTAATCCCCCATCTCCTGGTAGATGGTTTGCTGGAGGTGGTGGATCTGGCACTTATTTGGGATCAACAACCCAACCTGGAGGAGCAGGAGGTGGAGGAACTGGTGGTCCTCCAACGGTTCTTACTGGAGGGACTACAAACACTGGTGGTGGAGGTGGTGGTGGTACTTATCCAACAACAAATCCACTTACACAATCAGGTGGATCAGGAATTGTGATCGTAAAATACCTCTCACCTTAAAGTGAAATAAATATATAAAAGATTTTTATTATGGACTTCATTAATTCCTTTGCAAAAAGTGCATTGCAAAAAGGAGGAAAAATATATCCGCTGATTATAGATTCAAAACTCAACAATGGATTGGGTTTAATGAATCCATCAATCTTTATTGATGGGGATAAAACTATAGTTAATTTACGTGCAGTTAATTATACGTTTTATCATTCTGAAGAAAAACTTTTTCAGCATCAATACGGACCATTAACATATGTCCATCCAGAAAATGATATTCATTTAAGAACTTGGAATTATTATCTAGAGTTGGATGAAAATTACAATATTTCTAGAGTTAACAAAATAGACACTTCAAAGTTTCCAGAAAAAGAATTGTGGGAATTTGTTGGTCTTGAAGATGCAAGAATTTTTAGATGGAATGATAAATTATATACATCCGGCGTCCGCAGAGATTTAGATCCTACAGGTATTGGTAGGATGGAACTTTGTGAGATTGAAGTGCGTGATGATTCAGTTATTGAATTATCAAGATTTAGAATACCACCACCAGTAGATGAAAAATCTTACTGTGAAAAAAATTGGATGCCAATTCTAGATCTACCATATCATTATGTTAAGTGGTCAAATCCAACTGAAGTTGTAAAAGTTGATCCTATAAAAGAAACATGTGAACAAGTTTTTGTGGGAAAATGGAATCAAATACCAAGAGACTTGAGAGGTGGATCACAAGTTATATCTTGGAAAGATTACTACTTGGCATTTACGCATGAAGTTGATCTTTTCAAGAGTGAAGTTGGTAGAAAAGATGCTGTATATCGCCACAGAATTGTTTTGTGGGATAAAAATTGGAATCTTGTTAAATGGTCAAAAGATTTTTCAATTATGGGAGGACATGTTGAGTTTTGTGTTGGTCTTGCACAAAAAGGAAATGATTTTCTTATGTCCTTCGGATTTCAAGATAATGCTGCGTATTTACTTAAGTTTCCAGAATCTGTTATTGAGGAGTATTTAAATGTCTGAAGTTATTGAACTAAACTTGAATGAGTTGCTGATAAATTTTATTGAAAATCCAGAAGATTCTGACAATAATTTTAAGTTAGCAGTTTATTATGATGGTATTGGGCAGTCTGCATCTGCGGTTTCTTATTATTTAAGGACAGCAGAAAGAACAAAATATGATATTGTTAAGTATCAATCTCTTCTTCGCGCTGCAATATGTTTTGATGGTCAAGGTTGCAGAAACTTTACAGTAAAAGGATTGCTTCAACACTCCTTAACAATTATGCCAACTAGACCTGAAGCATATTTTCTTTTAAGTCGTTTTTACGAAAGAGAACAGAATTATCATGATTCATATCTAATTGCATCACTCGGAGAAAAAGTTGCAGAAAAAAATCCAGAACCACTCAAACTACCTGTAGAATATCCAGGATTTTATGGAATACTTTTTGAAAAAGCAGTTTCTGCATGGTGGTGTGGTTTATGTGATGAATCAAGGGATATCTTATTTGATCTTCGCGACAATTATGAATTAGATGATATTCATAAAGAAGCAGTTCAAAATAATATTAACAGATTATCACTGACAAATAAAAATCTTCATCAAGTTTACAAACCAAAGCAAGTAAAAGATTTTGATTGGGGAGAAATATTTGATAATGAATGGTTTAGAGGTGTTATTGAGGATGAAATCTTCGTAAGAAAAGTCTATGAAAAATTCTTCTCAGTAGAGAAGGACGACATTGTTTTTGACATTGGAGCAAGTGTTGGACCATTTACGTATTCTATACAGAATAAAAATCCAAAGCATGTTTATTGTTTTGAACCTCACAGAGGACTTCATGAGACATTGAAGAAAAATATTGCTGCAGAGAATATTACAGTTGTTGATAAAGCAGTTGGTAGTGTAAATGGAACTTTAATGCTTTCTGGAATTTATAATGCAGAATATACAGAAACTTGTGATGAAAATAACTTCCAAGAAGTAGAAACCATTAAGTTCAAAACATTTATAGAAGAAAATAATATTGAAAGAGTAGATTTCTTAAAAACTGATTGTGAAGGTGGTGAATACGATATTTTTAATGATGAAAATCTTTCATGGATCAAGAAAAATGTAAAAAAAGTTGTAGGTGAGTGGCATCTATCAAATCCAGAACTTAAAGCAAAATTTAGAAAATTTAGAGATACTTATTTAAGAGAACTTCCAAATCATGAAGTGTATTCATGTGATGATGTGGACATCAAATGGAGTGTATGGGACGATTGGTTTATTGAACATTATAGTGAAATTGTTCTTTATATTGACAATCGTGACCCACAACCAGATGTAAAATGGAAAAATTCTGTTCTCCCAACAATGGAGTTCACTACATCTATTGATACTGCTAACGGATGTGTTGTTGATTGCGTTTTCTGTCCACAAAGAACACTACAAAAAGCATATAAAGGAGAGAGATTCCTTTCAGTTGATAACTTCAAAAAAGTTGTGGACAAAATTCCACAAGAAATCCGTATCACTTTTGCGGGATTTACTGAGCCTTGGTTGAATCCAAGATGTACAGACATGCTCCTATATGCACATCAAGAAGGTCATCCAATCTCAGTATTTACAACAGGTATTGGTATGAATGTGGATGATGTTGAGAAAATCAAACATATTCCATACGCAGGAAATCCAAATGGTGGATTTGTTCTACACTTACCAGACCAAGAAAGAAAAGCTAAACATCCAATCACAGATCGATATATCAAAGTAATTGAAAAGTTTGGTGAAGTCCATAAAGATATTCAAAACTTTACTTTGATGTGTATGGGAACTGTTCACGAATCAGTTCGTCATGTATTCCCAGAAGCATCAAATTATCAAATGTGGTCAAGAGCTGGTAATTTACTTGGTGAAAGTATTATGAAACCAGAACTTCTCAATCGTAAAGATGAGTACAAATCAATTTATCATGGAGATCAACCAATGACTTGTGGATGTTTGGAAAAACTTTATCACAATGTCATGCTTCCAAATGGTGATGTTTCTCTCTGCTGTATGGATTATGGTCTTGAACATATTCTTGGGAATCTATTTGAGCAAGATTATGAGGAAGTAATTCCAGAAGATAATACTTGCTTTAATCTCTGCAAATTTTGTGAAAATGCAAAAAAACCACTATGAGATATGAAATTAATGGATTCTCTGTAAATCCGCAAAAAAAGTCAACTCTTTGGGTTGTTGATAACTTTTACCAAAATCCAGATTCAATACGAGAGTTTGCATTAACAAGAGAGTTTCATTTTAGTGATTATCATAGAGGAAGAAGAACAGAAGATCAATTTGAAATTCCTGGCACAAAGGAAGCATTTGAAAGAATTATGGGTCTCAAAATCACAAACTGGATGGAGACTCATGGAATGTGTGGCAGATTTCAACATTGTACATGTGAAGATGCGTTAGTTTACCATGCTGACGCTCAAATGTGGGCAGCAACAGTGTATCTAACTCCAGATGCTCCTTATGAGTGTGGAACTTCTCTATTAGCACACAAAAAAACTGGTATTCGTCATGTGGATACAATTGGATCTGATGTTATCTGGGAAAAGAAACATTTAGATCCGACTCCTTGGGAACATATTGATGTAGTTGCAAATGTGTACAATCGGCTTGTAATTTGGGATGGTCGTTGTCCACATGCCGCATCAAAGTATTTTGGATATGACAAATATGATTCAAGATTGTTTCATATGTTCTTTTTTGATACCGAGTGACAATTTAAGAACTGGCACATACTACTTAAAAGTGGGGTAGTTTTACCCATATAATGAGTAAGTACCGTTCAAGACCCCATGAGGTTTTCTAATCTAGATCGTTTTCTTTTTGTTGCAAGTTTTGTGTGGTTTGCACACTGGGCAACTAAAGTTACTGAATCTGTACTGAATTATGCTCTCTATTGAAACCTCTGGATACAATTATAGCAAAAAACGCTGCGAACGTATAGTCAATTGGTTTATTTCCAAGCATCTTCCCAAACACAAACTAGAAATTGTAGTACATCACCGTGGAATGATGCGTGATGGTGTTTGGGGATGGGTTTGTCCTACTGATTGTAACTGGAGACCTCGTGCATTTGAGATTGAGATGCACAATCAGATGCCTCCAGAACACTATGCTCAGACCCTTCTACATGAACTCTGGCACGTATATCAGCATGTTAAGGGTGTTCTTAAGGATAAGCATGGTAAACGCCTCTGGAGGGGCATAGACTACACGGAGACGGAGTATTCTGAGCAACCTTGGGAAATTCAAGCACATCAGATGGAATCTGTTCTCTATGAAGAATATCTGGACTACTTGACAGACACCCATCAATCCCTATAGACTACCTTTGTTGGGTTTGATGACAATCATCTATTAATTACTAATGAAAAACATTTACTTTATTACTCCCAACTTCAAAACTCCACATCTTGTCATTGGTTGCGGTGAAACTGAGCAGGATCTTGTGGATGGTCGTCTTTCTATGGGAGATCATTCAAAGGCAAGGGCAATGCTTGCTGCATTGTCTCCTGACGGAGATGGTGATTATAAAGTAGTTTCATTCTTTAAGAATTATAATGGTCGTGACTATGATATTCATGACTATTTGAAGAATCTTCCTTTCGCAAAAAAGCACTTCGAAGTTTTTGCTTTTCGTGGAAATCATTCTTACACTGAAGATATTATTGTAGAAATGTGCCGTAAGAAGTTTTCTCTTGGTGAGAAGACTGTTGATGAGAAGATTAGTTTTTCTCCTCGTCCTTATCAAGCAGAGTTTGTTAAGAAGGCAAATAAAGAATATTATGAGTTTCTTCTGTGGGCAAAGTGTCGTGCAGGTAAATCTGTCATGGTTCTTTCTCATATTCTAGATCGTAAGTTTAAGTGTGCTTTGGTTGTTTCCCGTTTTAAATCTCCAGAGCAATCTTGGAAGAAAGATTCTCAAGATTACCTTAACTTTGATCACTTCCGTTATATCAACCTATCGGATAAAAACTGGAAAGAGCAACTTGAATACTGGTCGCAAGTAGAAGATATTCAGATCATTCTTTGGTCTACAATTCAAGGACTTGTCGACAAGATTAAGAAGATTCCTCAGGTAGATTTTCTTTGCTATGATGAATGTCACAATGGATATGGTGCTAAGCAGTGGAAAAAGATTCGCTCTGCACTGAAGGGTGTTCCTTGCATGTATGTATCGGGAACTGCATTCAAACAGGCACCTGATTTCTCCAAAGAGAATATGTTCATTTACTCATACTTTGATGAGCAACTTGATGTTCAGCGTGGTGTATTTCATCGCGGTAAAATGCATGTAATCCTTGCTAAGTATGAGTCTGAAGAGTATCGCAAGATCTTTGGTGATACTTCTGATGCAATGAAGAATATCTTTACAATTGAAGATGGCAAATTTATTCATGAGAGTCTTGTGATTGACTTTGTTCATAACTATCTCTCTACTCAGCGTCATATCCGCAATCCAAAAGATCGTCTTTTGAATGATACTCGTCACGCATATCTTTTGATGCCCAGTGCTGAGGCATGTCATCTAATTGCCAAATACATCAAGGATTACACTCCTCTTGTTGTTACTGGGGATGCAAATGTAGATGCAGACATGATTAATAAGCATGTTGCAGAGAATGCCAAGACTATGATTATTACTCGTTGGGCAAATGTTCTTGGTGTAACTGTCAAAGAGATTGATACGGTTATTAACTGCTCTGAAGGTGAATCTACTGAGTTTTGGATTCAAAGTGCATCGCGTGGTGGGTCGGGAGATCATGACTACAAGGTGATTGAATTCTCTCCTGAAAAGTGTCTGGAATCTCTGCGTCTTTCTTATTCGATTGCTTGTGATAATAATTCTGAACTGCTGAAACACACTTACACTGAATTTGTTTCAGTTTGTGAGTGGGTTCAAGGTTTTAAGCAATTGACTCAGGATCAAATCAATCAGATTACTGCATGTGACATTGCTGATACACGCTCACTGATCGCAAGTGTGGTCTATCATATTGATATGGAGAAACTGAATGAATTCGATGTGAATCTGAGTCTCAAATCTTCTACTTCAGACGTCGTAAAAAGTGTGGAAGTAAATGATAATGGAACAAATGGAAAGACTAATCTCAAGAAAGAAGGTAAATCCTCTTCTCCTAAGGATAAAGAACTCATCGCTAAAAAAGAATCCATCAAGTCCATTCTGGAAGCAATTCCTCTGACAATTCTATATGAACTGCGATCTGGTAGGAATGTAAACTCTGTTGAAACCGTTCTAAAGTCTGATTATTACATCAGTTCTACTGGTGATGATAATAATGTTATTGAACGTTGTCTTGAAGAGGGTCTGATTGATTACAACCGTTTGTTGTATAGTATCTCTCAGGCATCGGTAGATATTGCCATTGCTATTCAGAATTCTCTTGCAGATACACTGGATACGTTGTCAGTTTCTTCAAAAGAACAACGCAATATTCCTTATGAATTGCTCTCCAAAATGGTCGACAATCATGTACATCCAACTGATAAAATCCTTGTCATTTGTGATCCATCTGGGTCGCAGGTTGCTTATCTAATTGAGAAATGCGGTGTAAATCCTCAAAATATTTGGGTTTGGGAGTCTTGCCAAATTCACCAATTTCGTGTAGGATGTGTGGATCGCAAAATTAATCTTGTTGATAGTCTGGAGTCACTGATGGGTAAGGTTCAATTTGATGGTGTAATTTCCAATCCTCCATATTCAATCAACTCACACAAAACAGGTAAGTCCGCATACGCTGATTTTGCTGAAATGGGATATAATCTTCTCAAAGAAGGTGGATATGGTGTGATGGTTCATCCTCCTGGTCTGAGGAAACCTGGAAACAAGCGTCATTACCTGATGCGTGATGTTCAGGTAGAGAAACTTTCTATTCATTCCTCAAAGGAAGGAAGCAAAGTTTTCAATGCTGCTACTCCTTATGATTGGTACATTTACAAAAAAGAAGAACGCACTGGTCCCACATCTGTACGTTTTCAGGATTCTGATGAATGGGTAGATGTTGATTTCCGTGATTATCCTTTTGTTCCAAATCACAGTTTGGATCTACTTCAAAAGTATCTGAACACTGATACATCAATTCCACGTCTAAATGCTGTGATTGGACGTGCCCCTAGGTTCAAAGATAAGAAAAACGCAAATAAGTTTGATCCTACAGTTTATTTTGAGGGGTGCTATATCAATGTCAATAAAACAACTCCAGATGGAAATCCTGAGTTTGTTTATGATAAGAAACCTCAACCTTACTATCAACAGAAGAAAGTAATCTTTAAGGAAGGTGGTAACTTCTATCCTTATTATGATGACGGTAAGTATGGTGTGACTGATAATTGCATGTACGTTCTAGTTGACAGTAAGGAGGAGGCAGATGATATTATTGAATATTTGAACTCTGAGGAAGCAAATACTTACCGTGAAGCGTGTCAACTTAGCGGTGGATTCCGTACTGTTTGTTCAATGTTGAATGTCATTCCCAATCCTCACTATGTCAAAAAAGCAAACTAAGGTTAAAAACGTAGGTTCTGAGTTAGAACGTACTAAAGATAGGATTGATAACACTGGAGAAGTTTTTACTCCCCCAGATCTTGTCAATGAAATGCTTGCAAATATTCCTGAGGAAAAACTTAAAAATCCAGATTCTAAGTTTCTAGATCTCTGTGCGGGATCTGGAAACTTTTCTGTTAAACTTAAGGAGATTCTTTGTCAATATCATGATGAGCAGCATGTGTTGGATCATATGATCTATGCTGTTGAATTTATGGAAGATAATCACAAAGAACTTTGTGAGAGATTGGGTGTACCTACAACACATCCACATTATGTAAAAGCAGATGCTCTTACATATCACTTCAAATTTGATGGAACACCATCAGAAGTGACGCTGGACACTTTTTTTGGTGGCACAGCAGAAGTTGGTGCTGCCTGATCCATGTGCTAGAATAACTACAGTTCAAAAAAAGAAATGAAAACTGAGTTTGTTTGCGTAAAACCAAAAAGTTCAAAAGCAAAAAACCGTTTTGCAAATCAAATGAATTCTCTTCACTCTTGCCGAGTGGAGCAACGCAAAGATGGTCAACTCTTTCTTGCGTCTATTACTGGTCAATATTTCTTTTGGATTCCTGAATCTGGAAATGAACACTGGGAGATTGTGAAATGATTGGATTGATTGCTGCTCTTACTTGTGGTATTTCTACATACTATGGAGTTGGTGACGGATTTCATGGACAAACTACGGCAAATGGTGAGCGGTTTGATGCTTATCGTTGGACTGCAGCTCATCCTTATCTACCTATGGGTTCAAAGATACGGGTAACAAACCAAGATAATGGAAAACAGGTTATCGTTCGTGTTAATGATAGGGGTCCTTACTCTCATGCTGACTTGGACCTCTCTTATGCTGCATTTGCTCACATTCAATCTGTGAAGAAAGGAAACGCTACTGTTTGTTGGAGGGTTATTGGATGAAAAAATTGATTGCACTGATGCTTCTTCTTCCTCTTCCTGCTCTTGCTGGTCCTCCGTTCAAGTATCAAACTAATTGTTATCTTGAACAAAAGGATGGTTTGTATCAAGAAGATATTTGTACTGTAGTAGAAACCCGTGAGAAAGGTGGAGCACTCAAAACTCGAAACATCTATTCAAATCGCTGGGGATTGACAATTAAATCCCGTTTTGATGATGAGAAGGGATTTGTGACTTGGGATAGTCACAATAAGTTTGAATACAAGTGGGAGTATAAGGTTGGTGGGGTTGGAAACCAAGCAGCAGTAACTTATGTAATGCCTGGTGTTCTTCTTGAAAATGTGAGTTGGGACTAAAAAATAAATACTAACAGAATAGGAGAAACCTATGGTTGTTCTACTTGCATCAACCATTATTTCTTGCAGTGATGCACTGACTGTTATTCAACGTGTTTCAAATGTTGTTGGATTGTCTGAAGTTCAAAAAACTGAAATCATAAAAGAAATCCGCAAAGTTATTCCTTCTTGTCCCGTTAAAATAATACAAAAATGACTGAAGAATCTCAAATTGATAAATGGAATCGCGGATTGACCTTATTTGAAGAAAGTGTTTTGAAACCAGATTCTGAACTTCGTCAATGTGCTCACAATCAAAAATGTTACAATGAACTCATGGCAGTTCGTGAGCATGTGTTAGACTATCTGAAAAACTTAAGAAAATGAACTCATATACAATTTGGTTTATTCTTTTTGCCTTTGCTGCATATTTCATCGTTACAGATGAGAGTGTTGCGAAGGCATTTTATTTTGTTAGTAGAATTGCTCAAAATAAATTTCAAATTTTTAAGTGGTGGTTAATTCACAATCCAGCAAATCCAATTGTCAGGTATTTTATGTGGAGAAAATCCATGAAAATGGCAGAGGAATTGATGAAAGAATTTGACAAAAAAGGTGAAGACGTATAAAATAGTATGTGTAATTGAGGAATGGAATCATGTCCAGGACTTATCGCAAACTTGAAGGTATGAACCGTTGTGCCCTTCGTCATCCTAAAACATCAAATGAACGAAGGAATTTGATTGGAATTCTTCAAGATATCTATGTGGAGGACTATCAGATTTCAGGTCTAAATCATCTTCATCACCGTCTGTCTAACTGCCCGACCGCAAATTATGATAAAGTTGTGAGTGGATATTATCAAGAAGATTATAATGTAGTATAAACCAATAGGGCACATTAAAAACTGTCCACTGACCCTTGACTTTCGCAGTCAGGGGTCTTATAGTATGTGCATACAAATCAAGACCAATGACTTACAAAGCGACTCTTAAGGTTAAGTTTGATACTGAATTCGTCAATCATTCCACTTATGGGGTATATGATGATGAGATTCTTCCCGAAGAACATTATACCTTTGAGATTCCCTGCCATGATCTTAATACCATTCAATTGTTCCGTTTCTTTGGAACGATTGCCCGTACAATGGGACATAATGAACAAGGTATCATGAAAGGTGCATGTTCTCTTGCATTTAATGATATGCGTAGTGACGAAGATATGAAGAAAGTTGCAGAAGAGTTTGATCTGAAACTTGCTGAAGATTATGCTAAAGAATTCCGTAAGTTGGAAGATGAGATTTATGATCTGAAAGCAAAACTCTCACGTTGTCAGCAACCTGATAATCCAAACTATACGGATGAAGAAATGGATGCGATGACTGCAGAAGAACATTATAATGAATGGAAAGGTTTAACTCCTGGATCTCCTAATGCCGTTAAAAAAGGTTGTAAGTGCCCTGTAATGGATAATGAAGAAATGCCCGACGATAGAAAGTGGGTTAATGGTGATTGTCCCATTCATGGTATAACAAAATGAAACCAAAACTCAGAGTAATCTTGGAACAAGCAATTGATGAGGGTGCTCGTATTGGTTATCGTAGAGCACATAAACACGCAGAAAAACCTGATGAAAGTTGGGTGATTGAGACTATCAACAATGAGATTATGAACTGTATTGACCTTTATTTTGATTTTGAAGAATGAAACTCTTTGATTACCGTAAAAAAGAAGATTATGGAGTGGAGCATATTTTCACTCTCGTTAAAGGCAAAAGACGTTCATTTCTTCAAGTGAGTGTTGATTGGCACGAATATCCTTCTGGTTTTTATCTGCAAGTTGGTATTGGAAACGGTCGTCTGTTGGATATTCTCTTCTGGTGCTGGAAGTTTGGATTTGAATTTGAGTTGTTTGGTATTACTTGGGGAAGTTGGGAATGAGTGAAGATATGCCTTGGGTGATTGGACTGACTGATGAGGAAGTCCAAGAACTTCGTAGTAAGAAACAAGAACTCACACAATACGGAAAGGAGAAAATCCGCAAACTTATGAATAAAGAATTTACACAAGACGTAATTATTGCAAAAGTATCTGAAGAAGATTATCAGAAAGTTTTAGATGCTGCTAAACAAGGTATTGAAGAATACAAACCAGCACTGGAAGAACTTGCGAAAGATGACTGACCTTACTCACGAAGAAATGTTGGATATTGCTGAACGAAGAGAACTCATTAACGAAGCACTTGAAGAACTCAACGCAATCGTATTGGGAGGGCAAAATACCAGAGAGTTTTATCTTTCAGTATCTCATATTCGTAATGTATTAGAAAGGTTGAAATGACTTACAAGGTTAGATATACTGGTTTAGGTCCATATAAAGACAAATTTGAACCAAATCAAATCTTTACAGTCAAGGAAATGCTACCTTATGCTTGGCACGAAAACTTCACCTTTGATGAAGTAGAAGGTGAGTATCACACTATTTTCTTTGAGGATGTGAAAGAATGACTACCCGAGCACAAACAATCTGGAAAGCATTTTGTGGAGAACTTACACAAGAACCCACAGATGATATGCGTGAAGCACTTGCGACTGCTGTGAATGAAGTAGCAGATAGGTTATGTACCGATTGGGGAGAACTACAACACCCTGCGGATGTTCTTCGTGAGATTGCTGATGAACTGGAGACATTATGAGTAGATTTACTGAAAATCCCGATGAGATTGTTCTTCAAGACATTCAAATGTTTCATCTGGAAAGTATGAATGAACGGACACTTTGGATTGGTGTTTATACTGATGATGATAAAATCTATCACCTGAATATCTCTGCCGATGGTGATAAACTGAAATACTACTGGAGTGATGAGACACCTTAAGAACTGGCACACCACTTCCCACAAGGGAGTGGTTTTGCCTTATAATACTCTTATACGCACAGAAACCTGATGTCTAAATTCTACACTAAACTCCCGAACTGTGACGTTCTTCGCAGTAAGATTGACGTTTTTGAACTGACTGATGAGGCAGAAAATCAAACCTATCGTGTAGAACTCACAGTAGATAATTCGGGTGTCTTCATTACCTCTTGTGAAGGAGGTGCCCGTGAAGATATGAGTATCGGTCACAAAGACGTTGCGATTGCTGTTGCCCGTGCTATTCTTGAGGCATACGGAGAGGTTGTATGAACTACCTTTGTTTTGTTGATGGTCTGCTAGAATATGCTAGCACCGACCCTGCTTCTTTCGCACACTATCAGTTAATGTATTACGAAGACCACAAAGATGCTGACGTTCAGTATCTTACTCTAACTGATGAAGAGTATGATGAACTATTTCCATATGAAGAGGATGAAGAATGAGCGGCGGACACTTTACTGATTGTGGTTATCACTACTACAGAGTAGCGCAGTTTGCTGATGAACTTGAAGAAGAGATTTGGAATAATGACAAAGAAGATGAGTATGGTTGGAAGCCTAACCACGAACCTGACGTGATTGAGTATCTCAAAGAACAGATTCCCAAGATGAGAAAGATGGCAGAGATTATGAGGCATATTGATTATCTGTATAGTGGAGACCACGGAGACGATAGTTTTATGAGTTATGTGAAAGAAGTGGAGGCAAAGTATGCCATTCTTTCCTGACTGCTATGATGAATGGGGTCTCTACAGGATTACCTATAATGGAGACCACAAACTATATGAAATGCTATTTGAGGGCACAGAAGAAGAGTGTCGTCAATATGCTTATGAGAACTATACAGATAAGGAACAAACTGATATGTGCCTGATGGACTGGGAAGCAAGGGAGTGGGGTGTATGACTAACCGAAACATCAGCAAAGAAATCAACCATTCATACTATCGTGATATGGAGGACGGGAATGCTACTGAAACCATTTGCTATCCTTCCCTTATCTGTATCCTTGAAGAACTGATTGATAGGGTAGAACAACTGGAAAAGGACAACGAACTCCTGAAATCTTATGCTTGGGAAAATGACTGACAGAGACACCTATTACAATATGAGTAAGTGGGAATGGTTTGTTGAGGGCTTCCGTAACATTCATTATATCCTTGATTGTTATGAGACCGTAGAGCACTTCCCTGATGACTTTTATGAAGCACTCAGTTGGGGTTGGTGTTGTGAATACATCTATCCTTATGATGACCCATACAATCCTTATATTTCACCAGAACGTAAACTTAGGTTAGGACGATGGTAATACTTCATAAACTCATACTCACCAACAAGTATTTAAAATATAAACCCTTCTGGTGGTGGTATCGTCTCATAAATCACGAAGGTTTCAGGTTTGATGATTACTATGTGTGGGGAGAGTTCTGGCATTCTATCAACTCTGGATTTATGGATATGAACTACAAATGGGAATACAAGAATGTGTGGGGTGAGAAATGAAACCACTACCAGATAAACTACAACTTGATATTATGTGGAGTGTTGCCACCAGTTCCGCAATAGAAACAAGACAGAAACCACATCTTATTTTTGCTAAACTTCTTTATGATGACCTAACTGATAAAGACATAGGTGTAAAGTTGGGAGATAAATAAAAATGCCTGACTTGGTGGTTCTTTTCAGGTTGGGATAAAGCACCTTTGGGTGCTTTTCCTGTATAAATACTAATAACCACCAAGTCAAGAGTAGAAATGAAAAATCCTAATAGGTTTTATACTTACGCATATTTGCGGGAAGATGGAACTCCTTATTATATTGGTAAAGGTGAAGGAAATAGAGCATATTATAAAAGCAAGGGTGAAGTTAAACCACCAAAAGATAAATCCAGAATAATCTTCTTGAAGCAAAATTTATTGGAAGAAAAAGCATTCAAACACGAAATCTATATGATTGCTGTATTTGGTAGAAAAGATTTAGGAACTGGTATTTTAAGAAATAGAACTAATGGTGGTGATGGTGCCTCTGGATTTATTCATAGTCAAGAAACTAGAAAAAAGATGAGTGAAGCACAAAAAGGAGAAAATCATCCTCATTATGGTAAATCCCGTCCAAAAGAAGTCAAAAGAAAAATAAGTGAGAAACACAAAGGTAAAATTCTTTCAGTAGAACATAGGAAAAAATTAAGTGAAAAGAAAGAAGGAAAAAATCATCCTAATTATGGTAAATCCCTCTCAAAAGAAACTAAAAGAAAAGTAGGTCAAGCAAATAAAAACAGAAAATGGTGGAACGATGGTTGCGGAAATACTAAATTTTGTGTAGAATGTCCTGAAGAAAGTTGGGTTTTAGGTAGAGGTAAAGAATTTAAACTCAAAACTGGGGAAAATAAAAAAAATTTGAAATGGTGGAATGATGGTTGCGGAAATTCTAAAAGGTCTATAGAGTGTCCTGGTAAAAATTGGGTTTCTGGTCGCCCAAAAAAGAATAATAAGGACACTTGAAGAACTGGCACAGGGACACTCCACAGGTGCCTCCTGATGCCTTATAATACTCTCATACACAAATTATCGTAATGACTGACTTAATTGAAGCACTTCAAATTCTTTTGAAGTATGGAAATCCCGAAGCACCTACTTTTTTCGGTGATAATTATGGTTTATGTGTCACTCCCGAAATTTCTCCATCAAATGTGACGGAAGAAGACAAAGCAAAACTTGAAAAACTTTCGTTCTTTGTAACGACAGATTGTGGTTATGAATTATTTTGTTCGCATAAATTTGCCTCTTGCTAATGACTGAAACTATCAAAACCCAACTTCTAAAAATCAAAGAAGTCGCAGACCAAATCCTTGAAACTCATGAGAACTCCACAGTAAGATTTGATGGAGTGAATTATGCTGATTTGAGAGTTGTGGATGTTTCTTACAATCTTCACTTGGATGGAGAAGAAACTTATAGTGTGCTGATTGAGGAATGTTCTCCAACTGCTTATAATTTTCAGGAATATATGGTGGGTCGTCTCAACATAAAACTTGGGTTTGATGTAATTGTGGTGTGTGAATGGTGATGACTGACCTCAAACTCTGTAAGGATTGTAAGCACTACAAGAGAGATTGGGGTGCTCGTATTACTGGATATGGAGACACATTTGACTTATGCCTTCATCCTGCTTTGACTGGAAATGTTGTGACTGGAAAGACCAAAGGTGGTTATTGTGATACTATGAGAAAGTATCACGGATGTGGTATGGAAGGTAAGTATTGGGAGGCACGGAAATGAATAAACCTTATTTGCTGATTGCTGGAGAAAATTTTTACCCTTCTAGGGATACTGGTGATTGGGTTGGGTGTTTCTCTACCTATGAAGAAGCAAAGGCACAAGTAGAACCCAAAAAAACCAAAGGATATACCATAAATGGTCGGGATTGGGGTTGTGATTGGTAT
>Ga0129336_10001226_pt1 | contig 15449 bp, 11 predicted proteins | sample CPB6_02_DNA_FD_96878 | JGI IMG/M metagenome (GOLD analysis project Ga0129336, IMG submission 96878) | Freshwater to marine salinity gradient microbial communities from Chesapeake Bay, USA - CPBay_Sum_0.6_0.2_DNA | ecosystem: Environmental > Aquatic > Marine > Coastal | place: USA: Chesapeake...
GATGTGCGATAACCGCCGCCTCCACCTCCACCACCACGGTCAGAACCGCCGCCACCACCACCTGCAACAACCAAGAAGTCAACAGGTGCGCCAGCAAAGAAAGTAACAGTCTCGCTAGTAGTAGATGTAGCCGTTACTGTGTATATGTTGTACCCGCCAACCGCAGTAGATAAAGTTGAAGTTACACCAGATGAGAATGAGGCATAGTGCGTAGATGGGATTTTGATGATTACAACACCGGAGCCGCCAGCAGCGCCACCAGCGTTAGCCCTAGACCCTCCACCGCCACCACCAGTATTAGCGGTTCCAGCAACAGCCGACCCAGAATCTCCAGCGCCAGCGCCCCCACCACCTGCGCCACCAGCGGGAGAGGCACTAGCACCACGACCACCACCCCCACCACCACGGGTTACAGATGAACCCGTAATTGAAGAAGCAACGCCATCGCCACCTTCATAAGTGGCATCAGTATTTCCAGCCTCGGCTGCCCCACCTCCACCCGCAGCAGCACTACTACCACCAGCAAATCCTTGGTTAGCGGTTCCAGAACCAGCAGAACCACCGCCACCTCGTCCACCGCCTGAACCGCCATTATTTCCGCTTTGTTGTGCCAAGACATCGCTACCACCACCTGCGCCACCAGCGGTTGAAGTAATAGTGCTAAATACAGAATCGTTACCGTTGTTGCCTCTTGCGTCTGCGCTTCCAGTAGCGCCACCGGCTCCTACTGTGACGGTGTAAGCAGTTCCAACTGTAAGGGTTAAAGCGGTTTCAGCGGATGCACCACCTCCTGATGTTCCAGCAGAAGTGCGATAGCCACCGGCTCCACCACCACCGCCGTTATTTGAACCACCCCCACCACCACCCGCTATTACTAGGTAGTCAGCAAGGATAGTAGGCGCACCCTGACCACCAGAAAGAAGAATCTGAAAGATGCCGGTCATTTAGGACACATTCCCTGTGATAACGCAGACGGTGCTAGAGATAAACAGGATTGTGCAGACACCTCTAGTCGCAAGGGTAACGCTTGCCTTATCCGAATCTGTACCGGCAATGTAGGCGGTTGTGATTGTGCAAGTAATGGTAATCCCCGCAGAGGTGTTGTTAAAGATAGAGATTGCATCACCCTCTGCAAACGTAGCATCAGGGATTGTGATTGATCCACCAGAGCCAACTTGCACATACTCACCAACATCGGTTGTCGCAAGGGTATAGGAGCCTGTCTTAGTTCCTACTGGCGGGATGTTAAGGTAGCCTAGCGTTGCAGTCTGGGCCGGTAAAGTAATCGTTGTAGTGCCAGCGGCAGCGGCAGCATTAAGCGTAGACGTTCCGCTACTGGAACCATTGAGTTTAAGGTTGCCAGAGTTAAAGCTCTGGGCTGCTGTAAACGTCTGGACTACGTCAGTCTTAGCCGTGTCTGCGTCATAAGCCTGTACGTCTGTGCCAATAGTCAGGCCAAGCGAGGTCTTTAATGTAGCGCCAGACTCCACAACAAAGTTAGTACCGTTGCCAATCACCACGCCATTGTCGGTCGGAGTCAGCCCTGCAATGTCAGCTAGCTGTGCATCGTATGCCTGAACTGTTGAGCCAATGTTGCTAGCCATTAAGACGTTGCTACCCTCAACCGCAATCACCCCGGCAGATGCACGGGTTACGGTTGTATCAGACGCATTGCCAATGTTGACCGCTGTAAACTGAGGGCTATCACCAGTACCCAAACCAAGGTTTGTGCGGGAAGTTGATACGCTCGCAACGTCAGACAGGTTGTTTGATACCTGAAGCAGGCCAGCTCCAGAGGAATAGGCAATTACCCACGCCGATCCGGTGTAGACCTTCATGCCCGGAATGGTTGTGTTGAAGTACAGAGCTCCAGCTACTAGAGCGTTGCCATCGTTATCCAGACTTGGGTCACTAGACTTGGCACCCAGGTAACGGTCATCGAAGTTATCGTAAGCCGCAAGCGTTGAGGCTAAAGCCGAAGCAGCGGAAGCTGCGTCTGCGGCTGCGGCAGATGCGCTAGTCGAGGCATTGCTTGCAGAGGTTGCCGCATTAGAGGCCGAAGTGCTTGCATTGCTAGCCGAAGTTGAGGCGTTGGATGCGGAAGTGGATGCGGAAGATGCGCTAGCCGCTGCTGCCGTGGCTGATGAACTAGCTGCGGCTGCGTCAACCAGTAACGCCCACTTACCAATGTCGGCATTGCTCGAAAGCGGCAAGGAGCCAGACGAAGTGTGCGGGGTTAGAACCTGGTAGATGTTGTCGTTAGTTGTATCCTTGGCAATGTCCCGCTGGTTGTAGGCCGTGCCTGCCGCCCAGTTACCACGGTTAGTACCGATGTAGTCCACCGCCGCAGGGTTGCCATTGCTGTCAAAGGAGAGCACCTTGCCAGCCCGTGAGGTTGCCCGTGGCAAGGTCATGCTGATACTGGTTGGGTCAGTCTGCGGAGCCTTTAGAGCCCGGTCTACGCCCTCTGCATTTTGCTGGGCAAAGATGGTCAAACTATCGAGCTCATCGTTAATCGTATTGGCAAACAGGTCACCGCCCGTCACAAAGTCCGAGGTGCGCTGAATCGCCCGGTCACCAACGATAGCAATCTGCGTGGCTCCGGTGGGGCTGGCCGTCAGGGTCACATAGCCCGTACCGTTGCTGTTGATCGTAACCGTGTAGTCCGTGGTCAACGTCAACAGGGTATCGTCCTTGTACACAGAGATATCTGTGTTGGCCAGGATCTCAAAGGTGAATGAGTACGGCCCGGTGCCAGAGGCAGCGAGCACTACTCGGCGGGTGACGTTGCTAATAGGGACTGCCATGTTGGTTTCCTTTCAATACGCAAATCTAGTGGTTATTTGCCCTCAATGCGAATAAATTCTTTGTTACGGCGAACCAGTTTTGCCAGTTCTGGGAACTCAATCTTTTCGTCCAGGAACCCGGCCTCGTCCAAATTTGCTGCCTCGCCCTGGCCAGCATCTGGACTTGGGTCAAACCCAATCATCCGCAACTTTGCAATCCGTCTGTAGTTGCTGGTCAACCGATCAACAAACTTTTGCATCTCGCCCTTGGTAAAAGATTCGCCTGCGCTTATAGCGTCTTCCCTGGCCTGCTTTAGCTCAAACGGTATTGCCTGCTCCAGGTTTCTTTCTTGCCCGTCAGACCCGGTTATTTTCACCACCTGGCCATAGAGCTCTTTATATCGATTGAATTGTTCAGCTGACAGCTTTACTCCGTCCCATGTATCGCGTGGCCGAGATATCCCGTAGTCAATTGATGCAAGTGCCTCGTCTGCCAGGCTGCGCTTACCAACAGTTACGCTGGTTACTGGACTGTAGTTTGCCCAATAATCCAGACCGCGATTTTCTACTTTACGAACCCGGCCAAGACTGTCGAGCTCTGGCTTCAAAGATTGAGACAAGTAAGGAATTCTGCTGTGAACAAAAGCTCTTTGCTCGGCAAAGAATCTCATGCCCAATGGTACGTCTGCCTCTGATGGTCTAGTAGATCTAATGGTTGGATCGGTAAGCCGTTCCATCTTTGCCATTAAGCTAGAGTTAACAAACCCTATGGCAGGTGTACCCGTAAATAAATAATTTGCATATTGTTTGGCAAACCTATCAAAAACCTCAACCACTTTTCGGCCACCGTCTTCTTGCCTGCTCTTGAGAATGCTAACCATGTCTCCAATACCTTGCATTGCAGGCAGGTTGGTCATGTATTCGGCAGACGCTCCAGATCCAGCAAGAACCAAATTCATAATCATTGACTCGTCTGGCTTACCTCTATGGAACTTAAGCGCATCACCAATGTCAGCTCCGACATTGAGCGGCATTGAGATTGGGTCAAATCTTGCATAGCTGATAAATATGTATCCCTCAAGCGGCCCTTTACCAGTAGTTACTTTTGTTAATTCCGAAAGTTTGCTTAAGTTTGCAAAGCTGATTTCATCTTTTTTATAAATCAATGATCGCCGCTGGTAGCCAAGCTTTTCTAGGGCAGCAAGGTCTTCTGGTTGGCTGGGGCCAGAACCAGTAACTCTGTTGTTCATTGAAAGATACGCAAACGTGGAAGCAGCCAAACCACCGGCTGACAGTCTGGCCATTGCTAGGTCTCGATATCTACCGCCCTTATCATAATCATCCCAGAACCGTGGGCTCAAAAGATTGAAACCAGGTAGCCTGGCCGATGATTCAATGAATAGATTGGAAATTGTTTTTGCAAAAGGAACAAATACCTTAAGACCTGGAACTTGAAACATATCGTTAAGTTTCCAGTAAAACTCACCAAGCTTTGTAGATCGATCAAACTCTGTGGCCAGCTGCGATTGCTTGCGGAAGTTTTCAACACTAGCAGCCATAGTTGCTGGACGCTCATCCATTAACGCAGCTACTAGTCTCTGTGTTTCTTTTAAGGCATCGGCATCGGTCATACCGGATGCAATTAGCTTGTCGTATTCTGTATTTGCAAAACGCCACGCATCTTCATGCAGCTGCATTCTTGCAGATATTCCACCGATATATTCGTCAGCTCCGCTGATTGCCCTAAATACTGACCCATGAAAAAACCCAAGGTAATCCAAACCCTTTCCGATCCAGGTGTTGGTTAAATCAGGGGTTCTGTAAATCTCTTTTCCAAAATCAGACACGCTACCCAAGATTGGTGAGATAGGTAATGTTGCTATATTGCCAACACGAACTGGAACATCTGAAAAAGCTTCTGCTGACAATGGGCTTATTTTTACATCACCCTTTACCGTTGCTCTTTCGCCAGTTCTAACAACGTGCTTTAGCAAATCCCATCCATCTAAAATTCCGTTTGCCAATCCAGATGTTCTAGCAAGAACATCGCCCATAAAGAATCTGTCTTCACCTGCGTTTGGAATTATTGCCTGGCGAACTTTTCCATATCCAACAGCAAGCGTTCTTTCAATTGGAGAGAATGGGCCAAACAAAGCACCGCCAACAAAGTTGTAAGCGTGGCTATCTGGGTTGGTCAAAAGATTGCTTTGGTAAGTGAACATAAATGCATCACTTAATTTTTTACCAAAGCCAACCTCAAGCAATTTGTTTTTGCCAGCTCTCGTTGGGCTAAGAAGATAAGCCTCTGCCAATCGAGAAAGTGATTCGTCCCCACCAACCTCGTCAAGAATTGCGCGTATATCCGTTGGCTTAAACCCTGGCCCTCTGTCTTGAACCCTCTTAAAGACATTCATTGTTCTGGCGATATCAACTGATATGCCCTTTAGGTTTTTAGCAATATTGTCGTGGTAAGCCATTTGCTGGCGCAGCTGTAATTTGCCGGTGTCATCTAATTGGCCAGCAGCCATCTTGGCAAACAGGTCATCTAAAAGAGCTGCGCTATCGTCATGCAGCTTTAAAACCCCGGCAGCTTGCTGGGCCAGCTGTGACCCACCAACCGTGGATTCCATTGGGAGGCCCTGAAGAATTCTCTGGGCCTGGGCCTCTGGAACCCCGGCGTTGATAGCCCTCATGTAAATTGAGCGGATAGACATCTCTGGCTCATCTTTGAGCACAGCCTCCGCAGCCGAGCGCACCGTGGCCTGCATTGTTTCGTTGTCAAACGGCAGGGTGCTAATCGGAGTTTCAGTAACACCGGCCTCTGCTTGGGCCTTGGTGGGGCTAGGAGCGCCAGGCTCGCCACCGGCCTGAATTATTCTTTCCCGCTCTGCTGCCTGCTGCATCATCCTTTCGCCTGAGACCGGAGCTGGTGCTTCTGCCTTTGGAGCTGCTGGCGCAGCCTGGGCGGCCTCGGTTGGCGCGGGTGCAGCTGGTGCTATAGGCAACGGGTCTGGAGTTACCTTTGGGTCTACTTTAGATTTGACACCCTTTTTTACAATCGGAGCCAATACTTCTGGCGCAGCTGCTTCAGATATAAATTGCGCTCCAGCCTGTACTGGTTTTGTTATTAGTCCGGTTCCAAGCTCTACTAACCTACCAAGACCGGCCACCTGTACGGGCTCGCTGTTTTCTAGGTTTCGCTCACCCTCAGAGATTGGAGTAAAGCTTTCGTTGGTTGGATCTTCCGCTGGCTGATTAGTTGCCAGCAGCTCATCCAATCGCTGGGTGATAGGAGGAAGTGCCATTATCCAAGTCCTTTGTTCATCGCCGCCAGGTCAGCAACATTGATGGCCGGGCCTTGCACAGATGGGTCTCCACCGGCATCCCACCAGTTAGCAAACTCCAAACCATCTTGCATATATTCTTGCGCTCCAGGAAATTGCTGGAGGAAGTCTTCTTCATTTAGCTCAAAATCAGTAATCATTGGGTTGCCCTTTCTGTGATCTGCTCACCTGTTTCCATAATGGACGGGGTTTCTTGGCCGTCCGTCTTGAGCATAATAGCCTCTCTCTTCTGGCGCGGAATAGTCACCTGGGTGCCAAGCTTGGGATCATATTGGACAAAGAATCCATTGGAATCCTGTGCGGCCATAGATTCCTTGCGGGTCATGGCCTTGTTCTTTAGGCCAATAATCACTCCATCAAACCCAGCAGGCTGGGCATCCATTGGACGGAAGTCATAGGCATCCCCATCGACTACTCGGTAAATTTTGCCAGTAGCTTCATCTAGCACAGATTCAGGTAGACCCTTCTTGCTGCTAAATGCCATTGCCACGTTCTGGCCATCATCAAGCCATTGGCGCATCTGCATCCAATTGGAATGCGGATTGTCTACGTCTACGCTCAAACCGTTTTGTCCAGCCTTCTGAGACAGGCCGGTAGAGCTGTAAGTGTAGTGATGGTTTGGCGCAATCGGGCGGTACTTCATCTTGGTGTAGTCATAGAAGAGAACATCTGGGTTGGCCTCGATGATCGACTTGTAGACCTTTGGATCGATGTCGGAAAGCACGTTCAAGCGGATAGCCAAGGCATTGCCATTCTTGGCAGCTGCGGTCTTTAGCGACAGGATCTCGTTATTAAGCTTGATTGCAAACGCCTCTGGCTCGCGGAACATGGCCTGGGTCATTCTAAAGCTCCGCAGGCGGGTTCCCTTCATAGCCTCCAGGTCTGCCCCTCCACCGTAGGCAAAGTAGCCACCAGAGGTCTTGCCAAGGCATTCCTGGGCGCAGCTGGCAGAGTTCGGGCAAGTACTAAACTTGCCAACTTTAAATGCCGGGGAGATGGCCAGACCGGCACTCTCGATGTTGCGTCCATCTGGGAGCTCAATGGGAACCCCACCTTCCACCCCGGTTTCGGTCTTAAGAAGTTTTCCGTTGGTAGTAAGCAGACGTTTTGCGCCGCCATCCTTTGCTGTACCAAGGATTGGAGCTAGCCGCTGGTCTGCAACCATAGCTGCATTCTTGAGGTTGGTTGGATCAAGAGTTTTGATCCGGGCTATTGCATCATCAAACGATTTGGCAAAATACTGGGTAGATGGCTCAACCGGAAAAGGCTGTGCAATTAAATCCTTAAATGCCTGGTCAGAATATATCTGCCCTTTAGGAACATTTTCAGATACATATTGTTTTAATTCTTTTTGCTGCTTGCCTGTTAATTTTGTTCCTGTTTGTTTTTCAACAGCCTGGATCATTTTGGTTGGTGACATATTTGATGCAATGCCATCCGAAACAATTTGTTGAGCTACTGACAATCGCTCTGGATCAATGTTTGTTAATGTTATTGGTTTTGCAGCAGCTGGTGCTTTTAACGTAATTGCGCCAACAGGTGCGGTTGTCCTTATCTCTTGAGCCATACCCTTAACAGCCCCAACCCCAGCTTTAACAGCCCTGGCTGCTAGGAACGGGTCAGCAAGTACCTCACCGGCCAACTCCCCACCAGCTGCGGCCTTCTCCCGCATTGCCCTGTCAGTAGTAACGCCAGGCGGTATTACTGGTGGCAACTTGACGCTGCCGAGCGGTGCGCCAGGCAACAGCCCAATGCCTTCTCTCTCAACGTCTTTTGATGTCTGTAGCAATGTTGGCGATTCAAAAGCACCGGCAGACCTTTTTACCCGCTCTACAAAACCGCCGCCCTGGTTATCGGTTATAAAGTTTTTGATAAACGTACCGAGCTGCTCAACGTCCCCGCCAAAGCCAGCCACAGCCTTTACCCCACCACGGCTCATACCGGCCAGGCCATCAAGCACTACCTGGCCCATCTGGGCCGGTGTCATGCTTTGGGCATCAGCTGGTAGCGTCATGCCGCCCTGGGCAAGAAACTCTTCAGCTGCGCCGGTAGCAGGGGTAACCTCTTCTGGAGGTATAGCCTGTGGCGCAACACCAGTAATGTCAATTCTGAGCGGAGGATAAGCCCGATCAAGGGCATAGTCTAGATATCCGGTATCGTCATCATTCATCTGATAGTACTCAATTCTTTTCGTTGTTTATCAAGTCCAATCATTTTTTGTTCAATGTCATCAATCTGAGAATCACTAAAGCCATCCCTACGCAATGCTGTTTTTACGTCTGCGGTCAAACCAACAGCTTCTCCGTCTTTGCTATATTTCATTTCAATGTTATTAAAATCAATATTGCTTTTTTTAACTGTTCCTTGCGGCCCATAGGAAGAGATTAAGCTTTCCGTAATATTGTCAATTTTCCTAGACTGAATACTTTCCCTGCGCTTAACAACAAGTTTATTTGCAATATCTCTTTTAGATGGTGCCGGGCCTTTTGAGCCTCCATCTTTCCACGCTTGCGTTTCCTGTTGAAATCCGTCTTCAACATTTGAAATAAATTTATAGTAATCCTGTTGCTGGCGTTGGCTAATGTTAGTTTGCCCAGGAACAAGTCTTGCTTGACCCCTGGCAATTCCTTCAATGTCATTCTCAACTGCGCGGTTACCTGAGTACCAGTTATCTTGCAATTCAGAAAGCCTGCGAATCCCAACTCCAAGTGACCGCCCTCGATTTTGAAAATCAGCCAAGCTAGTAATTAAGCCTTTTTGAATTTCATCCTTAAGCATCATTTCGCCCATTACGTTTCTTGGCTCTGCGCTAGAAACCTTGTTTGGCAACTCGGCTACATATTCTGGCGATACGGCACCAGAGCGAATAGCAATGGCTCGCAACTTTTCTAAGGTTGCTGGTTTTGGAGAGCTAAAGTAATCAGCGATTAATGAGCGAGCTTCTGTCTCATCTCCAGATTTTTTAAGCTCTGCTTCAGCTTTTAGAATATCTGTAGATTCAACAAATCGTTTTTTGATTGCTGTGCGGATAGCTGACTTTTGTTCCTCTGTAAAAGACATGACATCCCTGGCGTATTTGCCATAATCTCCAGCGGCCATCTTTGCGTTAAGGATTGTCATGTTGCCCTGAGATAGCTCATCTTTTAGATATTTAGCAACAACATTGATTTTTGCTGCCTCTACAGCTTTTAAGAACTGCGTCATTTTTTCATCAGATGAACCTGGATTCATTCTTGCAACATTAAACATCTTTGAAAAAATAGATTGCTCTTCTACGTTTCTAGTTGTTCTTGCTTGCTCTCCCATTGCAAGGTCTTCATATGATGCTGTTGTTTCCCATAGCCGTTCAATTAGTTTTGTGTTTTGCTTTATTGCATCATCTGTTATTACGTTTCTGGCGGCACTATAATTCTTGAGCATCATGTCCGTGCTCTTGGCCATCAACGCTTTTCCAGAAGATGTAATTGACTGAATTAAACCAGCGGCCTGGGCAACATCCCTACTAAACAATGGTTGTGCAAATGATTCTAGAGAGCGAATTTCACTTTGTAGTTCACGGACATCTGTAAGCTGACCAGTAGAAACCAGGGTGTCTAAATCATTAACTTTCTTTGCGACTTCAAGCTCTAGCTCTGATCGCATTTGGGCAGCAATGATTTTGTCTTCTTTGTCTTTGCGTTCTTTAATTTCTCCAAACGCAAACTGCATAAGCTGGTCTAGTGACTTCCCAACAGCCTGTGACGTACTGGCCATTGGAAAACTCATGCTTGGGACATCCGCTGAGATGACCCCTGATTCTTGGTATCTAGGTATGCGTGCCATTATGTTGGTACAACCATTCTGGTTTCAACTGGTGCTGGAACAAGATAGTTATAACTTGTTCGATCAAAGCCGCCGCCCTTGCCTGCGGTTGCACCGGCCATCAAAAGCTTGGTAGCCGCATCTAACTTGCCAGATGTTTTTGCTTGCTGGGCAGCAGCTAGATTAGATGCCAAGGCAATGTCTCCAGCTCGTATTGCTGCGTCTGCGTCATCTAGATAAATCTTGAACTCTCGCCCGGCAGCTGTTTCGTTGGCAGCTCTAACAATGTCTGTTGACCCACTAAAAGGATCAACACCACCAGCAAATCCTTTTGCCGTTAGGGTGGCATTAGTCTGCTTGAGCCGTTCTAAAACCTGGTTGGCCTTTTGCTGGTACTGGATCGCCCGGCGGTCATACTGGGTTTGCTCTAGCCTGCCCTTTAGCTCTAGCTGCTTGCCCTGAATCTGGCCTTGCTGGTATGAGCTGTAAGCGGACATAACAGACGCGGCCACAGCTGCGGCGGTAAACGGATCGTTCTGAACCCTGCTCGATCCAGGTGGGTTGTGTGGGTCACCAAGCGGCAACCCGTGGACGTTGATATCAAATCTGCTCATGTCATGCCCCAGGGTATGTAGATATCTTGTACTCTAAACCTAGCAAAGTCATCTTTAGCGGAATAGTTTGCCTAATAGTGATCTTACCTTCTGTCGTATATCCGAGAATGCTGTCGATAGTTTTTGTGCCAGTAAAGAGAGGTACGGGGTCATCGAGTGTGTCTCCTGTGTCAAAGCTTCTAAAAGGTAATTCGTTGTCATTGACAATCAAATGCTGGGTGTCTTTGACAATAGCGTTTACTTCAATAATCCGTTTCTGGTATGCGAGCCTGGTGCCAGCTGCAATCTTGATATCTGCTGGCATGGTGACCGCCTGGGTAGTAAAGTTAAGACCTACCTGGTATGAGCTAGCAGCTGATCGCGGGAACGTCACCGTGCCGCCACCAGGTACTGTCTGAGCTGCCTGCACCGCGCCATCTAAAACAACCTGCACAGACTTGGCCACAAGGTGGGACATCGATACAGACGCAGCTGCGCCGCCAGACTTGGCGCAATCAAGTTGGAGGCTATCATCGAATACCTCAACGTAATACTGAGTCGTACTATTTATCGTACGTTTCACCACCGTATAAATAGTCGTAAGGTCTACGCCAACATCGATGTATTCACCATCGGTTGTAAACTCGGACGGCGCAATTACGTTTTGCACCCGCAGCATAGAAAAGGCAGCAATTGTCCCGCCTGTGCTATTGACTATCAGCAGCAGGTCATTTTCATCGGTAGCTACTGACCGGCGCAAAGCCATCCTTGTGGGAGACTTTAGTAGGTGGCCAGCCAGTAGCGATATCTTGCTAGTGGCGTATGTCAGCTGCGTATCTGTAAACGCAAACTCATTGAGTGACTTTCCCTGCCGCTGCAAAAATAGTGTGCCTGATTCCAGCTGCTGGACACGGACACCCTCTTTGGCACCATTACGGGTAACCGCCTTCATAAAGAAGTTGGTGGGCGTGATTGGCTCCAGCCCCTCTTGTGGGCAATAGAACTCGCCGCCGGTTGTAAAGATTTGTAGATCTCGGCCAGAGGTTACATCGACAATTGCGTTAAAGGTGTTGGTGTCTAGTGTGGCCTCCACCGCATCATCGTCCAGACCTTCGGTTGGCTCAAAGTCAAAGAATAGCCCTACCTTAGAACCCCATACGGTTGATGGCCGTGACTTAGACCCGGCAAAGAAAAGTCTTCCCTCATGGAACGTAACCGAGCGTGGCCACCCCTTGCCAGATGACCACACAGCCTCGTATCCAGATTCATAATCCCATGAGCCACTTGCAATAGCAGAGGTGTTAAAAAACGGAAACTCAACTATTGCGTCAACTACCGTGGCACTTGTGTATTTGACTATCTTGGCCCTACCCTGGGGGCTGGCGTTAACGTATTGACCAACTGATGCCGCGCTAAACGGCGTGCCGGTTGAAGCTGTCAACGTAACCTTGCCAGAAACGGCAGATGGGGTTAGGGTGCCAGCTGGAGTAGATATCGATACTGTAAACGCATACTTGGGAATACTGTCAAATGACAGCGTGCTTGCAGTCCAGGCAGAATCGTTGGCACCGCGAACAATCTTTACCGGGTTAATGTCCTGGTGGCAGACAATCAAAGTATCTGCTGACTGTGTCCAGGTTAGATTGGCTAGCCTGGCACCAGTAAGGCCATATGAGCTGGTGTCTAGGTAATCGTTTGCCCCTGCGTTGATGGCCAGCTGCTGAACCCCGTTTTTAAAAACATACATTCTGCTATCGGTAAAGCACAGCATATAGCTGTCGGATGTAGAGAACTCAAACGGAACCAGGCGCACGCCGTTTCCAGCAGATGGCGTGCTTGAGTTTGGCAGGGCCATAATGTACTTAGAGCCGGGTCTGCGCCTAATCCCGCCCTGGGGCTGCACCACCACATTGGTGGCCTCCTCAAGGGCGTTAGAGTAAGCTTGTAAGTCAACCCTAGCCCTCAATAGGGGATCGAGCTCCCCGGTTGAGAAGTTGGTTTGGATTGACGTAAAACGTGCCATCAGTTCCTCACATCGATCAAGCTGTAATCTTCAATGACAGAGATTGGCTGGCCCTGGCCATCGATGGTGGTGGCTGTACGCATATACCCACCCCGGCCATTTTCTGACGCAGCTCCAATAGCAATCTGCTGCCAGTATTGGGTTTTGTCGATCTGGTCTGTAATTGGCAAAGACAGGTGCCAGGCCATCATGTACTTGAGCAGCTGCACAAAGTAGACCGGCATCTCGTACTCTTGGACGGCATATGGATAGTCGGCGTAGATGGTTGTTTCGTTGGTGAGCAGCTTGTCTTGGAATATCCGGTAGCCTTTAATCGGCCTGGCACCAATAGCGTTGGTAACAAATACCTGCCTGGGAGGCCCAATCCGATCACCTGGCAACTGGTATTCGTACCTGTACTCTGTGGTTGGCGTAGTGATTAGCTGAGATAGCTGAATCTTTTTGTAAACAAAAGACCACGGATAATTTAAAAGCGTCTGATTCTTGATGTCTGGATATAGTCGATCACATACGTTGGCTGCGTTGGTTCCCTCGTTAAACGATGAGATAGCCTTGGCACCCAGCATCAAGAGAGCGTCTGAACAAATCGATAGTGCGGAATCACCTGCTGCCATTTGCATTACTCCATATATCTCTTACCCAGCCACTTGAACCAGATCCTTTTGGCTCCCCATGAAAACAAACTACTTTTGCCTCATCTGGTTTTGGCTTGCCAAGAAGATGAAATTTGTATGAGAAGATTCTATTGGGGAATATCTGTTGCCACAAGCAGTCTGGCTTTTGATTCTTAGCAATAAAAGCCTGATCTCCAAGATTTAAGCTCCCAGAGTACATAGTCATATAAAACGATGGGTCTGACTTAAATGTCAGGTAAATGTGCGAATAGTCCCCGTTCCAGGCCATCATCCCGCTTGCCGGGGTATCGCGCTTGCCCAGGTCTTTGAGCATCGTGAACTTATGGGGATACTCGGCCAGCTCGGTCAGGTCACCGCAGATAACGGTATCGAGATCAAAGTAAAGCACCGGGCCATCAAATACCCAAGAGAAGAGCTCGATCTTAGACCACCAACCTGGCCACCCGTGCTTGAGCGGTATCCGCTCGCAGGGTACATCTACATCTGAGAAACAAACAAACCTATGGTCTCCAAGATTCTTGGCAACCATATTCATTAATCTTTCTACATCGGCTGGGGTGTAGGGTTCTTTGCCAGCTGATTGGCTAAAGCGGCCAGACTTGAGAACGCAGACAACAGTTAACATGGGGCTCCTAAAACTTGGCGGGTATATCCGCTAAGAGAGGTTACACCATCCATGAGCCCATGTTCTTTGTGTATATACAAAAACCTCTGCCAATGCTCAATATTATTGGTAGGTGCAAATATCTTGTCTGGTTTGCTGTCTGGGTATTGAGCGTGGTAATCGGTGCTGCTAACACTTAGTGGAATACCGGCCATAATTACTTCATCGAAACCCATAGCCCTGGCCCAAATTGCGGCCACAACGCCGCTCGATCCTTTTATTCCAACCATGCTAGTCCACCAGTAGTCCACATCATCTCCAACGATGTTTGCCCTGGCGTGAACCTTTATTGGCCTACCGGCCTTGGTTTTGTATTCTTGAGCGTAGCTGTTGTGCTGCGTCCAGATATGCTCAATCTCAGGAATCATTGCAGCTGCGTTATTGACCCCAACGATGGTGGAGCCTGGGCGCAGCTTGAGTGCGTTTGCTAGGTCTTCAAAGACACAAGGGGCCGCGCCACAAATAATGGCACACCCCTTGTGTTGTACGTCATACGGCTGCGGCATCACAATCGGGAGCTTATGGCCCCCTCTTGATTAGTCCGTATCCGTGTTGGCTAATGTTGTGCCATCGTTCACATCAACTACGCCTGATGCGTTAGACAGTACATATACCAAAGTTGCTACAGCGGTTGAACCTGTTGACGTTACACAGTAAATCAGATCCCCAACTTCCAGGGTATCAGCCAGGCTGTTGAAGTAACCAGTTGTGTTGACATCAGCAATGGTGTCAGTTGTCTTATAAGCGTAGATCGATGGTGCATTGCCACGCTTATTGGGGCTGACAGAGTTTAAACCAGTAATAGAAAAAGCCATTGTCGTTCTCCTTATACCGAATCGGTTGTTTGGACTTCGACAATACCTTCAGCATCGATGGCAATTGCACCGGCTGAGAATACTGCGTTGACCAAAAAGCTGGTCTTCTCAGGGATGTAATTGATTTCCGTGCGAGGAGCGATACCCTCTGCATAGCCGATAGCGTCACGGTGGAAAGCCCACAGCTTGCGCTCAGACGATGCAACAGGAAGACCACCCTCGGCGCGGTCACCGATTGTGTGGAAAGTAAAGCCGAGGAACGTGTTGAGCTCTCCAGATACCAGGGCGCGGACAGTATTGAAATCTGCGCTGGTAACCGAGGTCTCAGCAAGCAACGATGCCAAAGAGTTTGCGTGGATGATCATGTGGCGGTTGTCCATTGGGACGTTGCCTTTGTCCAGCAATTTCTTAGCAGCACGCAGTTTTGCTACGTTCAGGCCAGTATTAGTACCACCCTCGTCTTCGGTCACGATTAAGCTTGTGCTCGAACCTGCAAGTGCGTCCAAAACGATCTGGTCTTGACGGCGGCCAATAGCGGAACCAACCACCTGGACAAGCTCAGAACGCTCGTCAAAGTTAACTTTAGCCTGATTGAAGATGTCGCTGTACTCAGCGGCATTGTAATCAGTCAGCGTGCAGGTGACGTTAGAGAACGCTACGTTTAAAGGGCTAACATCGGATTGGGGAACGCGCACGGTGGCCACGCCCTTGCCGACTTTAGGGAATTTTACAGTTGAGCCTTCGACACCCCGGCGCTGACGAACCGCACCTACCAATTGGGCCTTGCC
>Ga0129336_10001227_pt1 | contig 15448 bp, 37 predicted proteins | sample CPB6_02_DNA_FD_96878 | JGI IMG/M metagenome (GOLD analysis project Ga0129336, IMG submission 96878) | Freshwater to marine salinity gradient microbial communities from Chesapeake Bay, USA - CPBay_Sum_0.6_0.2_DNA | ecosystem: Environmental > Aquatic > Marine > Coastal | place: USA: Chesapeake...
CTAACATTATGACCGACCAAGCAATCTCCATTCTGAAAGAAAAGTTTGGCACCGAGTTTGGTGCTGATGCAGTGAAAGAAGTTGCAAATGAAATTGGCACTTCGTATGCGACTCTTTCCAAGTATCTTAATCAATATAAAGTGGGTCGTGGCAAATGGAATCTGGAGGCAACCGTGCAAGAACTTGAAGAAACTTACAACTCCCCTGCTGTAGAGGGAACTGATACGGTCCCTGGTGTGGCAACTATTAATTCTGTCGTGCAAAATCTTATTCCCAACAAAGATGCTACCTTCGTCAGCTTTGGTAATTTTTCGGATATTAAAAAGGTTATTCAGTCTGGTCTATTCTATCCTGCTTTCATCACTGGTCTTTCTGGCAACGGAAAAACTTTCGGTGTGGAACAGTCTTGTGCCCAACTGGGTCGTGAATTGATTCGTGTCAACATCACGATTGAGACCGATGAGGATGACCTGATTGGTGGTTTCCGACTGGTGAACGGGGAAACTGTCTGGCATAACGGTCCTGTGGTGGAAGCAATGGAGAGGGGTGCTATCCTTCTGCTGGATGAGATTGACCTTGCCTCTAACAAAATTATGTGTCTGCAGTCCGTGCTTGAGGGTAAGGGTGTATTCCTCAAGAAAATTGGTAAGCACATTGTACCCAAGGCAGGTTTCAATGTGATTGCAACTGCCAATACCAAAGGTAAAGGTTCTGATGATGGTCGTTTCATTGGCACGAATGTTCTCAACGAGGCATTCCTGGAACGATTCCCTATCACCTTTGAACAGGAGTACCCTACTGTCACTGTAGAGACTAAAATCTTGACTAAGGTGGCAGAATCTCTTAATATTCCTATGATTGGTGAGCATACTGATTTTATCAAGCACCTTTGCACCTGGTCTGAGATTATTCGTAAGACCTTCAACGATGGTGGTATTGATGAAGTCATCAGCACTCGTCGTCTGGTTCATATCATCAAGGCATATTCTATCTTCGGTAAGAAGGACAAAGCAATCAAGGTTTGTCTGAATCGTTTTGATGATGAAACCAAAGCAACTTTTGTTGAGTTGTATGACAAGATTGATGCTGAATTTAAGCAAACCGAGACTCAAGAGGTGGGGTAAACCCCCCTTCCTGACTATATAAAAACGACCCTTCTACCCTTTTCTTCCTATGAGTTCCCTTTTCTTCGAGAAAGACGCAGATTCAATTTATGAGGATTATCAGAATATATCAGAGAATCCTCAAGAACAACAGCAAGAAGAAGATGAATATAGGGAAGATAAAATGGAACAAATGATTTCTAGGCACAGTTATTAATCTGGATATCAAAATGAATAAAGAAATAACAAAGGACAACAAAACAGAAAATATTGAAGAATTAAAACAATTTGCTGAATATCTTGGGGTTGATTTTGAAGACTACATTGAATTTTTACACCCAGATGTTGATTTTGATGATTATTCCAGATGAGCACTGAAAACAAGGAAGAAAGCATTGATGGATATATTAGTTCCAATGGACTGTGGGCAGCAGTTCCTTGGGGCAAAAAATATATCTCAATTTTTAATGGGGAACAAATTTGTGTCCATCACAATTTGGAAACCGCAAAAAAATTCATCCAAAAACAAAATAGAAAGAAAAAATGATTACCTTAATTTATGATATTCAGAAAGAAGAGGATGAAGTAACTGTAACTGCAGTAGTTGAGGATGTTAAACTGGTTTATCCAGCTACTCAATATGATCCTCCAGAATATGGTCCTGGTCTTTGCAAGGCATCTTTCTCTCTTGAAGAGAGTGAACTTCTTCCCACTGATGAAGAAGCACTAATTGATTACTTGGAGGAACTGGATCTTGATTGGGAACTAATTTCTGATGATGAATATTAACAAATATTAAGTGTAAATATTATTAAACTGGAGAATCCCAATGTCTGAGGAATATGTCTTAAGTGATGATGAATCCAAGAGAGATAAATGGAATCGTGGATTGGATTTATTCATTGAAAGTGTACATAAACCTGATAATGAACTAAGACAAGCAGCACATGACCAAAAATGTTTCCATGAATTAATGGATCTTAGGAGTAATGTGCTAGAATATCTTAAAACTTTGAGGTGGTATTCGTGAGTGAACCTTCCTTTAAAATACTTCACTTTTCCTACAGGCATTGGAATTCATACCATGAGCAAGGTTGTTATAATCTCAACCTTGTTTTTCGTGCATCTGGTAAAGATGATGAATATTACAGCACCAAAGATAGGTTTATGTATGAAACCGAAGAATGGCATAAATCTGAAATTGTTCAAGACCTTGAGTTAGAACAAAAATATGTTATGGGTCTTAATGTTTTAGATGCAAGAACTGGTAAAGACCTATTAGATGGATGGAAAGAAGAGAAAGAAAAAGAGGATTTTGATGAGAATAAACTTATTCCAATTAATATTGTGAATAAGGATGGAATCGAAAGAGAAGATGTTTATATCAAAGGATATCAAAGAAACGAAAGTATGATGGTTAAGTACATTGAGAAGTTTGATGTATTTCGTTTTTATGAATTTTTTGAAATTAACCCAGCAACTAAAGGTATTATTGAGTATATTGAGGAGTTGAAAAAAATGGAAAACCCAGACCAATATCATGCTGGACAATTTCTCAGAGCACTTAAATCCTTAGAACTTTGGTGGGATTAAATGGAATATTACTATTTTTGGTTTTTCGTTTGTTCGATATTTGTATATTTTATTGCAACAGACGAGAGCATAGCAAAAGCAATTTATTACGCTACAACAATTTTAAAAAATAAGTATCTAATTTTTCAATGGTGGTTGGTTTATAATCCAAAAACACCATGGGCAAAATATTCGATGCATCGTCGTTCAATGAAACTTGCCAAAGAACTAATGAAAGATTTAGAATCAAAATCTAAATAAAAAATAATAATATCAATAACTATGGAAATTACTAGACAATTTCAATATGATCTACCAGATGATTATCTTTCCGATGAAACAACTCTGGGATTGAAGGCGGATTGGACTTACACTGGACCAGATAAGATATGGGTATTTGTTGATAATGAAACAAATAAATTCATAAGAGTTGAAAGTTTCAATGAATATTGTGATGATGTAGATTACGAGAAACAGTTAACTGCGATGACAAGACGTGCTGGATTTAATTCTTATCCAGTAATTATTGATTTTGAAAATGATCCTTTGCTTATTTCTGCAATTGCACAAAATGCACCAGAAATGAAAGATATGGATGTGAAAAATTATTATCACCACGAAACTGGTGAGTGGATTTATTCTCGACCAAATCCAACTGTTCCCGACCATACTATAGAATTGGAAGATTGTGAATATGACAAAGAAAGAGGGGAATGGAAAAAACCATATCCATGGAAAAAACCACACACAAATAGAGAAACATTTTTGTCTGGATATAAGATGAGATTGGAGATAGAGAGGAAAACTGACACTTCAAAGTTTTCTGAAAATCAAAAGAAAAAATGGGATTCTTATATTTCTGAATTAGAGGGTATTGCTGTAAAGTTTGAAAAATATCTTGATACTCCATGGATGATTTTGCTTCCAGACAGTCCAATTATTGACCCTGATTGGCAAAATCTTTAAAATAAATAAAATTACATGAGGACTCAAAATGCTTTCTACACAATATCGTCTTCGGTTGCAATCTATTTGCGATAAAATTTCTTCTCATGAAGAAGTGTCTTTAGATGACATGATTTGGGCAGAGAAACTTGCAAAGGCAAATAGAACCGCAGGGACAATGCTTCGTCAGGCAAGACGTAGGGCAGAAAATCCAGACATGCAAGAAGGGAGCATGGACGACTTTCTCAATCAACTAGATATTGGTGGACTGGGCAATGAAAGGTTTGGTAAAAGGGGATTTGATAGTATTGATGATATGATTGATTGGTGGACAGAAGATAGACCAGAAGACTGGAGGCAAAGAGACTAATGCAGGCAATATTGTATTCAGATGGGAATCAAGAGTGTGAACGTGTTAAAATGCTTCTTAAAAGTTTAGAATGTGAATATTTGGAATATGAACTAGGAATTCATTTTAGTGATAGACAATTTAGAGCAGAGTTTGGAAGGGATGCTACATATCCACAAATAACAATTAACCATAAACATATTGGTTCTTTGAAAGAAGCACTTCAGTATCTTAAAGGGAAACAAGTAATATGACTTATGAAGAGTTTTTGGATATGCCAACAACTTTTATGGATGACATGTTGCAGGTCATCAATATTAAAAATAAATATCGTTTAGATTTTACGAAAGAAGAAAAAGAAATTAATCATCACCTTTTAACTTATTGGGAAGAAATGAGACTTGATGAATTAAGAGGTAAGTTTGAGAAGTGTTGGGAAATTGATAATACTTGACAAATTTTTTTATACCCTTTAATATCTTAGGAATATATTTTTTGCTATGGAATACAAACCTTATACAATTGAGTGGACAAGGAAAAGATACTTGTCAGAGGCACTTCAAAAATATTTTGAAGATGATGTCTCGGTAGAAGATATTGTAGGAGATATCATGGATGTATTGGAACAAAATGAAAATTATTATAGGGGAAGGGCAGATAAATTCCAATTAGTAAAAAATAGTTTTTTAGTGGATGAAGAACATGTCTGAAGTGACATTTAAAAAACATAGAGTTTTTCGTGAAACAGATTCAGTAGTGTTTTATGACATTTCTGTCGAAGACTCAAATGCTCAAGACCTTGTAGTCCATACTGGTCCTGCGACTAGTCCTCCAGATGATGTTGTTGGAGCAAAACAATTTTATATCCATTATCATCAAATTGATCATAATCGTGTTCTATCTGGACTTCGCACATTTGAACTAGTGAACCCTGAATGGAGATACCCATACCATATCGTTCACCTTAATCGTTCCTCTGGTGCTTTGGTTATTCCAAAGATGACTTTCCATCGTTCATATTCTGGTGCGGAAGGTTCTATCGTCATCAACCAAGCAATTCGTGATGAAGAGTTTGATCCAGAAACAGAGTTTGTTCCAGTGTCTGCAGCACAAAATAATGAACTGTATAGAATTCTTGCACATGAAAAACCAGTTATTCATACTTTGGGGGAATAATGCTTAATCAAGGTGATTTAGTGAGATTTATTGGTTGTTCAAGAGAACAAATAATGTGGGGGAATAATGATGACCCTAATAATATTCTAGAAGTTGGTAAGGTTTATAAAATAGAAACTGTAGATGTTCGATCTCAACACACGAAACTGACATTGGAAGGAATTCCTGGAAGATATAACAGTGTATGCTTTGACACTGATTGAACTGGCACATCATCCATTGAAGTGCCAGTTTTTTTGTGCTATAATAACAGAGTAAAGGAAAGGCATTGATGATTTCTACACTGATTGCTGGACTGACTTGCGGGATAGCAACTTACTATGGAGTTGGAGACGGGTTTCATGGACAAAAGACCGCCAATGGTGAACGGTTTAATGCTTATCGTTGGACTGCAGCTCATCCTTATCTTCCTATGGGTACAAAGATTAGGGTAACTAATCAGGATAATATGAAACAAGTGATAGTTAAAATTAATGATCGTGGACCATACTCACATGCAGATTTGGATATGAGTTATGCTTCTTTTAGTCACATTGCTTCTCCCCGTAGAGGTAATGCAGTTGTATGTTGGAGGATTGTTGGATGACTGAACCTAAGAACACAAAAAAAAGTACGGTTAAAAAAACTACTACAGCAAAGAAAAAACAACCACAACAACTAAAAATTACAGAAACAGATAAGCAGACATTCCCCTACAGTCAGTTTCCTGTAAAGATTATACATAAAGATGGCAAGGATTTGTCTGAAACAAAGACTTGTTATTTTCAAAGTGAACATTACGCACAAAAGTATATTACTAGATGCAAATTCAAGAAGAACGAGTATCAAATCTTTATGAAACCAGAGACCAAGTGAAAAAGAAAAAAAATGCCTGGAGATGGTGGGCAAAAGCACTTGGAGAAAAAGCATCAAAATGCGATAAAGAGTCTGACAAAATTGCAATAATTCGAACAATAATTTTTGCAACTTATCTAATTACAAATTGCTTCATTGTTGCTGGTGTTATACGGCACTGGAACAAAGAAACAAAAGTTATAATTCAAATAGAAGAACCCAACTATGGAACCCAAATTGTACGATAATTGTTTTTATGTTCAGCAAAAAAAATATGGACTCTGGTATTCGAATGATGTTGAAGGAAATGGACTTATCACATCTCTCACTGAAGAGCAGTGTATATCAGCAACCCGTTTTTACCTTAAAGGACGGCAGGAAGGTTTCACTGAATCCAAAACTTATGAGGGTGAAGTTGGCGGAAAACTTTAATTGAAAGGTTATGAAATCAGAAATAAAAGAAAAGGGATATAAAATTATCAAAAATTTTATATCTAAAGATTTAGCTAAATCTCTTGCATTAGACTTTGAAGAATACTGCAAAAGTGATGAAATCCATGGTGATTGTCAAGTAGAAAATTCTAAGTCTGTTTACAATTACATTTCTTTTTTGGATTTGTTAAATCAAAAGACAGCAGAAGTTTCTGAAATTCTTGGAGATAATGTTCTTCCAACGTATTCTTATGCTAGAGTCTATAAAAACAAAAATGTATTGGAGACACATAAAGATAGAGAATCCTGTGAAATTTCTTTAACCGTTCATTTGGATGGTGACTCCGAATGGGAGTTTTATATTGGAAATGAAAATAAGGAATCTATTAAGTTAAATTCTGGAGATGCAATTTTGTATCTTGGATGTGACGTAGAGCATGGAAGGGAGGAATACCAAGGTAACAAGTACATTCAATGCTTCTTGCACTATGTGAGAACTAAAGGTGAGTACTCTGATTTTTACTTTGACAGTAAAAAACATCACGGGAAATACGATATTAGAAATTATATTAAAGTATATGAAAACGTGGTTCCAGATGAACTTTGTGACCAGATTCTTTCAGAATATTGTGATGATGAATGGGTAGCATCTTATCTTGGTAAGGATAATCTCTTAGATACTGATGTTAGGAGTTGCACTCAAATATCTATTTCTTTGCCCGATTCTATTTCAAAGAATAAAAAAAATAGAGAGTCTTTAGACAATCAAATTTTTGAATGTGCTAAAAATGCAATTATAAAATACTGTACTGATTTTTCTAATTTAGAGATTTCTACTGATACTGGTTATGTCTTACTTAGATATGAAGAAGGTCAGTTCTATAAGCAACACATTGATACATTTAAAGAGCAGCAAAGAGCACTTTCTTGTTCATTTATTTTGAATGATGATTATGATGGTGGAGAGTTTGCTTTCTTTGATGAAGAAATTAAATTAAAACCTAAAAAGGGTTCTGTTATTATGTTCCCTTCTAATTTTATGTACCCTCACGAGATACTTCCTGTACAAAAGGGTACAAGATACTCTATAATTACTTGGTTCGTTTGATTGTAAAAGAAATGGCAAAAAGAACTTATACTCAAAAAGATAATACAGTTTGGGAGTGGGAAGAAACAAAAGAATCAGCAAAAGCACTTGAAGAATTTTGGAAAATTGTAAAAGAAAATGAACAACAAACCACTAAGTCCTGAAGAGGTACAAAAGGCAGCAGAGCAATTTTTCCCTCTGTTTGATATCGTTCGTACTCGTATGCCAGAGGGGTCCAAGACAGAAGATACACTTAAAGTGATGGAAACTGTTTGCACTCTCGCACAGAAACTTCGGATTGAAGAAGAAAAATCAGAATTCGGATTCAATAAAAAACAAACCTCTGATACCTGAATATGATTGAACATCTAATGAGTTGAGGAACCTACCATCAATATATTCGCAACTTCTCCTTTTCCTGCTGAAAGTGCTATCTGTCTTCCTGATAAACACGTAGTTAAAATGCCTCTAGAGTGCTGCCAGATGCTCTCCATTGTGGCATCAGACAAGTGGGGGCATGGATATGGTCCCCTTTATAAAACAGACCATACTCCATATAAAACGGAGAAAGGTGCATTTCGCAATCACCCCTGTACTAAGTGGGCAATGGAAAGTATTCATAATGCATATTGGTTAATTAAACATGGATTGAATCTCTGCGATGAGTATTCTCTTCGGTATGGTAAAACTCATGCTTGTTACAAAACTTTAGTTGATGCCTATTATTTGTTTCCAAAGGGTAAAATAACTAGTGTAACACCGTTTGCGAGGGCAATGCCTGATGAGTATAAACTTGACACAAGCATTGATACTTTTACTGCTTACAAGATGTATATCTCATCCAAACCTTGGGTTGCATCTAATTATCTTCGTATGCCAAAACGAAGACCTGATTGGGTTTAATGCAAATTTAAGTAAAAGAAAATAAAATGAATAACTGGATTAAAAAAATTTATAAACTCATTTATCCTAACAATACAAAAAACTATCCAGTATATTTCTTAGATGAAATTACTGGAATTAACTATAATGGCATGGAGTTAATCAATTCCATGTCATCTGATATTGAGGATCTTAAAACTAAATATGATTCTCTTCTTGTTGATATTAAAAAATTGCAAGAGGAAAATATTGAATTAACAAATTCTTTGTATGAATTTGAAAATAGATTAGAATCCAAAATTGACAATATACATCCAGTTGTCTACAATTTAAATAATAAAACATTAGAAGATTTTACTCTTGGAGACTCATGAAAATTTTTCTTGATACTGCAGACGTTGATGAAATAAAGTCTGCATATGAAACAGGTCTAATTGATGGGGTTACAACAAATCCAACTTTGATAATGCGAAGTGGAAGAGACCCAGTTGAAGTAATTAAAGAAATCTCAACAAAATTTACATCATTGGAATCAATTTCAGCAGAAGTTGTAGCAGAAACTGCTGAGGAAATGGTAGAGCAAGCAGAAGCATTTAGAGATAGATGGAATGTTACTATTAAAGTTCCATGTACAGTTGAAGGATTGAAGGCATGTAGGAAGATTGCCTCTTCTGGTAAAACAGTTAATGTTACCCTTGTTTTTTCTGTTGCTCAAGCAATATTGGCAGAGAAAGCAGGAGCAAAGTATGTCTCACCCTTTGTTGGACGTTGGTTTGACAACTCTGTTGATGGAATTGAATTAATTAAAAACATTAGGCAAGTTTATCATGGAAATGAAAGATTGTGTCTAACTAATATTCTTGCTGCATCTCTTCGTGATGTAAGGCAAGTGGAGCAATGTGCTAAATATGGTGCAGACGTTGTTACAATTCCTCCGATTGTATTCTGGGGAATGTATAAAAATATCATGACTGATAAAGGTCTTGAGTTATTTCAAAAAGATTGGGAGAAAGCAAATGGTTTATGAATCGTTGACAGAATTTGAAAGAGCACTTGCTCGATTTGGAGATAAAGTTCAATATATTGTTGGACTTGAAATTGGTGATAAAATGAATCCAGAAACAGCATATCAAGAAATTAAAGATATGATGAAAGAACTCAAGAAACTTCGTAAAAAAGAAAAAGATACTTGGGAAATAGAAAACGTATAAAAATTTCTTACAATGCATTTAAAAAGAACTTGTCCAGGATGCAATAAAACTAAGGACTTAACCGAAGAGTATTTTAATAAAATCGAAAGTATTCCAAATGCTTTCGATTATTATTGTAAACCTTGTATGGAAAAAATTAAAGAGTTTATTGAAAAAAGAGAAAATGGATGATTCTTTGAAAATAATTCAAAATGAAGACGGAAGTTTTACTATGGACTGGGATCCAAAAGATCCAAATTGGAAATGGTTGAACAAGTTGACTTCCAAAGAAATAGAGATTATCATGGAACAAGCAATTCGAGATTATGAGAATGAGTGAATATAGCAAATATTCTCTTGAGCAACTTGAAAATTGGATTCATGATGCTTTATGCTCTAATGAAATATCTGCTCGGGAAATTTACGATACAATTTATAAAATTGTAAATGAAGACTATCATTACTATAAGAATCATTCTGAAAAAGCATATGATTTAATGCTATTTTTAAATAGTAATGGTAACCACATTGAGAAAGAAAAATCTAATACTTTATTTTGTGACAGCACAGATGCATCAGAAAATTGTAAGAAATCTTGGACTTCTTTTTGGGAAGAAACTGACCAATCGGAGAAAGAGATAGATTCTATTTGTGAGGATGTAAAGGAAAGCAAGGGGTATTCACAATATTATTATGATTACACTAGAAATGATATAAATCGTAAAAACCCATTTAAACAAAATAAATGGGTTTTGCCAGTGGAACAGTCTGCTATTGATGGAAGTGGTGACTATTATGTTACTTTTCCTGAAGATTTATTAGAAGCAGCAAATCTTAAAGAAGGTGATGAAATAAATTGGGTTGATAATGGTGATGGTTCATACACTTTAAAAAAGGTAAACTAGATAAAGTGTGATGTTTACAATTCAATTTCTTGCTCCTATTATTACGAGTTTATGCATTAATAATTTTTTATCAAAGCAAGGAGAACTTTGTAATGCTAGACAACAAACAGACGTTGTGGTAAACTATAAAAGAGAAAATATAGAAAGTTCTTGTTACTTAGATGGTATTTTTTATCCAAATTGTAAAGACTTGGATAATCCAGATGTATTATACTATCATAATTTATTGTATAAAAAATAAGGAGGTTAAAATTAATTATGCTTGATAATTTCGTTGATGAAACTCATGCCAAAGAATGGTTGGAAGAGTTTAATGGAAAAGCAGAGGAGTATGCACATTGCTTTAATATAGTGCGAGATAAATTATTTGGGGAGTTTGATTCAAATACTCAGGTTAATGTTCACATTGTTCCTGTGATTCGTGACATCACCAATATTTTAATTTCTAGCACAAATAGAAGAATTTCAACAAAATACAAAGAACTTTATCCTGATAATTATGGCGCTATCTAAATCTGTAGAAGATTCATTAAAAGAAGCAGAAGCATCACTTCGTAATGCACTTTCATATGCTGCAAGACAAGAACGACCAATGGTTTGCAGTGCAATTTCGTCATTAATTAGTGAAATTGATCATATTATGACTTTTGATGGTATTCTAGATAAACTTGAAAATCGCAAAGGGGGGGACCGTGGAACCTGGGGACCAATCACAGAATAAAGAACCTAACGAATTTGGTAAATCCCTCCAAGAGTGGTGGGATTCTGATGCATGTAAAGAACTTCAAAAGAAAAATGAAGAGGCAAAGCAACGTGCTATAGGAAAGTATTTTATGCTTTCTGAAGAAGAGAAACTTGATATGGTTCAGGCAATCTGCTATATTATGTGTAAAGCAGAGAATGAAGGAACCAGTCATCGTGGTCTTCAAGATGCACTAGGCATCTATCCTGCGGGGTTCTGGTGGATCATCTTATGGATGTTCATAATGCCCTTTGGTCTTTTTATCATGATAGTAAAAAAGAAAAAGAACTTCAAGATGATTTAGATTCTCTAGAAACTTTCTTAAAGGACAAAAATGATTAACTATGATAAATTATGGGATAACTACAGCAGGTTCGTTTTAAATGAATTGAACCTTGAGGAGTTTTCTTGTGATTTTTATCAAATAAATGAAAATAAAGTATTTTCTAATTTATATAAAGGAGATTATTTTATAAAATCTAGAGAAACAATAATCAATACAGGAAGTTCATCAATTTATAATAATATCATTTATCCAAAAACTGGAAAGAATCTTCCATCCTTTGGAATGGATTTGATGGCTTTCATGGAAAAAAAAGTTATTATTGTTTTTGATTTTCAACACCCAACAGAAAATTATAATTTCGATCATGAAATTGTTATAAAAAATATGGGTGAGTATAAAAATAATACAAAAGAAATTAGATTCTTCCAACCAGGAAATCATTTCTCAAACTATATTTTTGTAAGAAAATGCACAGTTCATGAAATAGATGAATATCTTGATGATTTTAAAAAATATGTTTTAACATACAAAGAAATGGTGGAAAGTGCAAAACCATCAGATTTGGATGAGTCCGTGTATATTGATTTCGACACCTACATGCATAAATTAGATCCAGTAAGTGGATTTATGGAATCTAGATTCGGAAAGGAGTTTGCTAAAAATTACGTTGATAACTTTCTTTTCCCATATGCTAAGTTGTAAAACTTTACAGAAATCCGAATATATCATTAAGAAAGGATGGCATCCTGTATAACTATGTTAGGATACTCTCACACACTACGGGGAGACCCTCTATGCAAGAAATGACCAAGGAAGAATGGAATGAACTTGTTGCTCTCAAAAATGCAATAAATTATAACCCAGCATCAGTTCACCCAGACAAGATGGAAAAATTTACAGAACTTCTTGTTAAATCTTGGGATGCAAAATGTGAACCCCCAGATACCACCAAATGGCGTACTGGTCATCCCCTGGAAGAATGATGGAAAAAACAATAAAACAACTTGCAAAAGAGATAGAAGAATTAAAAATTAGAGTTGCAATTTTGGAAGAAGATACAAAAGTTCTTCAATTACAACTTGATTTAACTCAAGAATCCATAGATGCTGTATTTGACCTTTGATAAATAATCAGAGGTCTTTTTGTATCAAGATGCTTGACGAGGCAAAGAAAAGGGAGAAAGTTGCCAATGCTTTTTTGGCAGCAACAATGGCAGCATCTGCAGCACAATCACCAAAAGATTTTGTAAGAACAGGACATATTGAATCTCCTGGAACTGCTTTAATGCAAATGTGGGCAAAGAAAAGAGGTGAAGCAGAAAGAAACTTGGATCATGGAAGAGTTATTCCAAGAAATGTTAAAAAGAAAAACTTTAAAGAATTCGTAGAAGAAACAAATCTCACCGAAGCACAAAGACATTTTTCAAGTCGTGCAGAACTAGAAAAGCATCATGGTGGAATCCCATCGGGATATTATGCAAATAATGCTGGTAGTAGTGAAAACCCAAAGTGGAGACTTAAACCAAAATCTGGTGGAGTGCAAGAGAGAGAAAGAAGAAAAGAAAGAATTGCAAGTTTGAGTTCTGAATCAGAAAGAGAAGCAGCAGATCGTAAAGCATTAAAAATTAAATCTAGAGGATATGAGGCACACCATATTACTCCAACACATCACTCTGCTAAATTGAAAGCATCAATGAGTGGTACTGAGTGGGAAGCAAGAAAAGAAAGAGATGCGAAGATTGGTGTATACCATGGTCATACACCAAGGAACTTGATGGCAACTAAGAGATCTGGTGATCGTCCCGATAAACCTGGTGTTTATCATAGAAAAGGGGGGGCACACGAAGTTGAAGGAAAAGTAAAAGATATTGTTTCTGGTCCTGGAAGTAAAGAAAGTGCAATCAGTCATAGTCAATTACTTGCTGCGGCAGTAAGAAAGCAAAGAAGAGAAAAAAGACAATCAGGTTCAAATAAATAAAAGAAAAAACTATAAGTATATGAAGACCTTTAACGAGTTCCTGGAAGAAGCATATCTCGTTGAGATGCGTAAAGAGGACAAAGTAAAGGGAGAAAAGAAAACTCCCCTCTACGCAACTATTAAAACTGCAAGAGTTGAAAGACAACCTGAAGGCTCTGATAGTAAATGGAAAGTTAAGAAGTCGGAGAGAAAAGCATTAACACCAAGAGCAGCAACAGGTAGAATGAAGCAGGGAATGCTTGACAAAGAAACCACACCATATGCTACTAGAATGTATGGTGCTGCTAGACACGCACACGGTGGTGGAGGTTCTGGAGCAGAAGCACCTGGTAGATTGAGAGGGGTTAAGAAAGTTCCTGGGGAAAAGAAAGAAAGACAGTTTGGTGATGCACCAACACCAGCACAGAAGGTTGCATTGAGAAGAGCACAAAGATCACGTTCATCTGGTGGCAGATAATGAAGACATATCAAGAGTTTGTAGTAGAAGCAAAGAAGTGCTGGCCTGGTTATAAGAAGAAAGGCACTCAAAAACTCTTTGGAAAGACTTATAATCGTTGTGTGAAAGAAGGAAAGGTTGATTGGGACAATCCCAAGAAACCACTTCAATCTGGGTTAACCCCAAGAGAAAAGAATAGAGCAAAGAGAATTTCTCTTGGTGTGGAAAATCCAAATAAAGCTTCATTTGGTGGAAAGTCTTGGGATTTGAGTGATAGGGATTATGAGAGATATGGGAAGTTAAAGACCGCACACGATGATGAAAAGGGAAAGAAAACACCCAGAGGAAAGAGACACGAATTTGGTCTGTTTAAAGTTGGTTCTCTAACAAGTGTTGCTCCAAAGGGTGAAATAAGAAGGCAACAAAAGGACCATAAAAATATAAAGACGAAACTTAACTCAAAACTTTATAAAAATGATGAAAGGCAAAAAGTCTATCATCAAAATGATTTGAAAGAACCAAAGGAAGAGTTTGAATTTGATTTATATGATTATGAACTGGATGAAAGTTCAACTGGTGAGAGAAGTGGTAGAAGAACCAGAGGTAAGGTGACCCTTGCTCGTGGTCGTGGTGCTGATATGAGTAAGAGTGAAAGAACTACTGCTGCTGTCGCAAAGAAAGCAGGACTGAAGGGAACTGGTAAATATTCCACGAAAGACTTAAGAAAAAAGTCTCGTGATTATACAACTTATGATAGTGAAGATGATTTAGATGATATTGGTAGCACTGAGCAGGACCACTTCATCCGCACATATTCTTCTGCAAGAAAAGCAGCAAAGGGTGAGCAACTCATCAAGAAATATAAACCAGCAGGAAGAACTGCAACTGGAATGACTAAACTCAAAACTGCACCTTCAAGTGAAAGTGTAAGAAGAGTGAAGGACTTGAAAAAGAATATGACAAAGGCAGGTGCTGATAAACGTGGAAGAGTTCATACTGTAGACATTATGCATCGTGATAGTGGTGTGGTTAAAGGAGACCCAGATAAGCAAATGGAAAGAGGTAGAAACTTTATTGCTGCTGTGAAGGATACTCCAAATCAACTCAAGAGAGCAGGTGCAAAGAAAGGTGAAGCAGTGACGGGTAGACCTTCTGCAGTAATGCCTAGTGAAGATAAGAAGACTGGTGAAGCAAAGAGAGCAAAACTTTATAAGAAAGCATTCGGCAAAAGAAGCACTGAAAGGTCCGCAAAAACTGGATTGATGGTTGGTAAAGCAGACTGAGACAATTCTTGAACTGTCCCTGAGACCCCGCAAGGGGTCTTTTTTTGTGCTATACTACTTGAAACACACAAATCTTATGGAACTTACAGTTGTAGCAATCAAACGTGAAGACGGTCTGTATCACTTTGACCATCCTCATAATGATACAGTTGAAGAACTCCTGATGAATGGAACTGAAGAAGCAATTGATGAGCATTGCTACTTCAAGACTGGAAAGTATCCGATTGAAGGTGATGAAGTTGAGATTTC
>Ga0129336_10001228_pt1 | contig 15442 bp, 8 predicted proteins | sample CPB6_02_DNA_FD_96878 | JGI IMG/M metagenome (GOLD analysis project Ga0129336, IMG submission 96878) | Freshwater to marine salinity gradient microbial communities from Chesapeake Bay, USA - CPBay_Sum_0.6_0.2_DNA | ecosystem: Environmental > Aquatic > Marine > Coastal | place: USA: Chesapeake Bay...
AATAATTACTTTGGGGAGAGAAGTTGTAGTATATCCAGTTCCAGCATTTACAATTGTAAATCCAGTTATAGTTCCAGCTGCACTTACCGTTGCTGTAATGCTGGCTCCAGTGCCAATAGTGGATGCAATACTGACGAAAGGTGAAGATCTATATCCAGATCCGCCACCAGTTACAACAACACTACTAATTGTTCCCGCCGCAGATACTACAACCGTTGCAGCAGCACCAATTCTTGGAACATATCCATAGCTAGTTGATACAGCAACTTTTGATATTTTTCCGGCTTTTGGGACACCAGATAGGAATTTAATTACATTTACTCCACTACCATCAATAGTAAAATCACTGGTTGGATCTTGGAAAACATTATTAATTAAAACTATTGGATTGTTACTAGTTTCAGTAACATTATTAATATTATTAAAGAGTGTGTCTGTAGTCTGTCCCTTGGATTTTATAGTGAATTCAGTTGCTGCAATTCCAGTAAAAGATAAAGAAAGATCGTCAAATAAAATATTTTTATCATTTGGAGTGCTTGGATCAAATTTTCTACTAAAAGCTCTAGCACTAAAAGTAGATCCTGTTTCCAATCCTACTGGACCAATCTTTCCATATGGAGAGGTATCAAAGTATATAACATCACCAATTACATTGAAATTACCATCCAGAACAGTTGCAGCGGCTCCAATAGTATGTGATGTTGCAACTGAACCAAAATATCCCCTTACAACTTCTATTTGATTTGCAGAAGATATTCCAATAGTTTTAATTGAAACAAGTTCATCATCAATATTAATAATATCACGAGCATTTAATGAAGAAATACCCGAGGAAATACTTAATATTGTTGTTGAAGCCGTTGAAACACTAGAAGCAAGAGAAACATTCAAAGATTTCCTCGTTAAGGCTTTCTGTATTATTCCATCTATAGCGACTATTATACTAGAATTAGGTTCTTTGTATTCAAGGTAATGTGTGGCTGTACCAATACCAGTGAGATTTAAAAATACACTGGTTGATAATCCAGATAACTTAAATTGATTATCATTTAACTTATAAACAAAAACAGAATTTGGTAAAACTTTAGTTCCAAGTTCTAGTGGTTTAAAACTTAAATTATCGTTTGAAGTTGATCCGCCCACATAAGTTCCAGCGATTGAAATTACTGAAGTAGATGTATATCCAGATCCCCCATTTACAACTTCAACATAATTAATTGCACCAGATGAATCTCTGGAGACATTGAAAGTTGCACCAGTTAAATCATTTGAAGGAACTTGAGAGTAACTTTGATTTGCTTGTGCTTGAATTACGGTTGGACCAGTATTAGAAATTACAAATGTAAGATTGTTGGTTGGCGATGTGCCACCCATATAAGTTCCTGCAATAGAAACAGTTTGACCAACAACATATCCACTACCACCCTTAGTCGGTAATATTGAGGTTGAAATTGCTCGTCCTGTTGATACATTATAGTTTATCGATACTGTAAACTCGGCAGCAGTTCCAGTAGTGGTTAATCCAACGCATTGAAGATATTGTTTGGTAGATGGTCCTACCGGACTTAAAATGGTAGATATACCAGTTATTGTTGTAGATATAGCTACTGAATATCCATTTTCAAGAATAGCAGTTCCATCAAAGTCATACACATTCAATAAAGTAGAACGAGTTCCAAAAACATATGAAGTTGTAGCAATTCCAATCGGTGTTCCTCCACTATATGTGTAGAGAAGTTCTTGACCTGATTGGAAGTTGTGATTTGTTATTGTAAATGTATCAGTATTAATATCAACGCTACTACCAGAGAACTCATGTTTGAATAAAGAAGTTCCTTTATTCTTTAACTTAAATGTTGTCAATCCAACTACAGAGCCACCTCTAGTTAATGAAGGATATGTTATTGTTGGTGCAAAATTAGTGCCTAATCCAATAATAGTTGTTATAATCCCAACATAATTTCCAATCGCAGATCTAACATCTGCACAGTCGGTAGTTCCATAATTTTCAGTTGGAATACCAGTCAAACTACTAGATCCTATTGCAACTGTCAAAATACCTACTAAACTATCAATATTAGCTTGAACATTTGCACAAGAAAGTGGATCAGTATTAAATCCAGTTAATGGATCCGCTGTAATTGTGAGATCTTTAACATTTAGTTGATTTGTTATTGCCTTTTTAATATAAGACTTGGCACTTTCAAAAGCATAAATTGATTGCGATTCTTCCCCTAAAAGACCCGTTGTTAGTGCTGCGCCAGCACCAGTAAAATACTTTTTAGTTGAGTATATAATATGTTGATTTGTTCCATATGCTAAATCCTGAGCAACGGAATCGACAATGTATCCAAGATCACGATAACACTTGTTTCCTCCGGTGGTATAAGTACCAACATTAACTGCTGGCAAACCAGCTGTAGATCCTGCAGAAATAACTGCGGTGACTATTCCTACCAAAGTAGTAATATTAACCTGAACATCAGTACAAGCAGCGGTAGATGTTATTCCAACTGTCACCCCAACGCCATAATTCGCTGGACCGGGAGTAATTGTTAAATCTTTTACTGTAAGACCATTTCTCACTGCAGATCTCATCAGGTCTCTAGCTTGACAGAAAGCATAGATCGATTCAGCTTCTTCTCCAACCAGTCCATTTGAAATTGGGAATCCATTACTAAAATACTGAAGTACAAATTGTCTAGAATAATTATTTCCTCCAGTAAATACATCTGTTGAAACTGCATCTACAAAATATCCCAAATCTCTTTTACACTTAGAAATTGTAGTTGAAATTCCTGGATAAATTGCAAGTGTATTTGACCACGCCGTATCAATAATTTCTGTTCGGTTTTGTTGAATTAATCTATAACCATCATAGTATCTAGATCTTGAATTTGTTTGTGCATCTCCTGGGAAATAGAAGTCGGAAAATCCTATAGCAACAGAAGCCAAAGACTTATCTAATATTTCTTTTTTATTTTCAAGAATTAAATTTCTAGAATCTTTATATCTATTTACGGTTGGATTGAGTGGATCGGGAATTAAAGTAAAATTAAATAATTGATTAACTGTCGATTGATATAAAGTTGGTGGAGTCTGATTGTTTATAATATATTGACTTAAAAATTTAACATAATTATAAGCAAATAAAGTTTCCTCAGTTTCATTACTTACATACGAAACACCCGCATTCCAATAATAAATTCCAGCTTCCACAGATTTATTGTTGGAATTATATTTAATGTCATGTGATATTGCATCGACTATATATCCAACATCTCTCTTACATTTTGTTTGATCATAAGTTGTACTTAGCCCTATATTTGGATAATTATATTCAACAAAAGCTACAACTTCCTCTTGAATGAACTCTCTGTTTAAATCTAATAAATCTGATGCATCTGCAAATCTACCTTGCAAATATTGTTCGGAAGTTCCATCAAATTGATCACTTATATCATCGATTTCAATAACTTTATTTGTTTTATTAATAATGTAAGAACTTAAATCAATTCCACCATCAAAGAATATATTTTGTGTGGATCCATCCGATCCGACTTCTTCTTCATAAACTCTTGCAAAATTTGTTTTTAAATTTAATGGTACTATTGAATCAACATTAATGAATGTGGAAGAATCTGTTTCCACTAATTTGGGCCTCATATTTGTTGATTTGGAAATACCAACATTAACCTCATTTAGTGTTGGTTCAGTAAAAACTTCTAAGTCAGAAAATTCCTTGAACCCCGATGGATGAACAATAGATCTTACAGATGCTCTCCAAATATTATATGGAATATTTCCTCTAATTGAATATGAGAATTTTTGATAATAGAAATTATCAGATATTCTTTGAGAATAATCATTCAAAATTCCTGAAGAAAAATCAACAGAAGATGTCTTATCTCTAGAGACCCCTAAAGTTGCTGGCAAATTAAATACATCAAAGTATTCAACAGTTCCATTAATTTTAGAAGTTTCGCCAAAAATCTTATCTTCGACTGTGATTTGGCCAGAAACATTCTTTAATCTCATTTGATTGAGTTTATTATCCCAACCATTTTCCATTACTATTCCAGAAAATTTTGAAGAAGATATTTTTTCATTAGAAAAATAATTAACATCATCTTTTAAGATCATTTCAAAAACGGGCATATCATTTTTATTAATTACCACTCCTAAATTAAAATCGTCATCATATGTGCCAAAACCACCAGTGGCTATGCCTGCCATGTTATAAGTTACGGTATTATTAGCAGTGTTTACTCCAACAACATCAAAGAATGTATAATCATATGAAACAGAATTATAATTAGCTAATCCAGAAGTTGCCGATGTTAACCTACAATTTTCTATAAAAATTTTATCGCCAATAGCAAAGGGATAAGTATAATCCGTTTGGCCAAATCCAGAAGATATATAAGGGTTATTTGAAGCCGGATTATTAGTCAACTCCAATGTTACCAAGTTTCCAACTACAGAAATTGTATCAATTTCGTATCCATTTGAATTATGAATTGATATTATTTCAAGAGGGCTAGATATGGAAGTAGAATTTTTAGTAATATCAACAGAAACTATAGATCCACCAGCTATATTGGAATTAAGTTCTATTCCATTTGTATCATTTTTTACTATTAATTTTGGTGAACTATTATATCTTCTTCCTCCAGTAATTATTCCAATATAATCAATGGTTCGTATGTCTTTTACTCCAATAATTGTTGGTACACTCAATGAGGGGGATAGAGTTGGGTCTGTGGGGTAATCAAATCCATCTTTTATTCTATCAAAAGTTTCAACCCTTCCAATAGTTGGAGATATTACTTTTACAACAGCATTTGTTCCAGACTGACTTTTAACTTTTATTACATTTGGTAATTTTTTATATCCTCTACCTGGGAAATTAATTTTTAATTTAGATATGGGACCTAGAGCATTGGTAGATGTAGTTTTATAAGAAAAATTAGTTAAATTTTGATTAATAATTTGTTTTTCAACTTCTAATAATTTTTTGGGATTATCAAATATAAATGTTTTATCAGAAGGAATGGTAGTTACTTTAAATTTATCATTAAGTTGATGATTTATGATTGAAATTTTATTATTTGATATTACATCAAAATCTGTAGATATCTGTTTTTTGCTTTCTTCGGACGATCCTTGAGGGAGAAATTGGTAATATATGGGAAAAAATTGCTCGGAAAGATCCAAAATAACTTTTGATCCAGAATTTCCAGGAATTCCAGATCTAGACACAAAAAATCCACTTCTTTCATTAATACGCTCGATGAAGTTTACATCGTAGTAAAATTGTAAATTTAAATTTAATAGACTTAAATCAGATAAATCAAATTCTATTTTTGTAGTTCTTATGCAACTAATTTGTGGATTAATAAAATATAATTTTTGACTAGAACCACCAACAGATGAAAAATCAACAAAATTGGATTCAGTTATATCACTTCTATACTGACACAATTTTATAGAATTAAAATTAGTCTTTGAAACATAATAAATTCCATAGTTAGTTAATCCACCAATAGGAGATTGTGCAATATAAACAACTTTATCTCCTGTTTCTATGTTACCACTGTATGAGGAAAGATCTATCGAATTATCATTTATAGATACATCACTATCTGAAAAATTAATTTCCCTCATTAAAATTTTTCTATTCACAGGATCAAAAATGACTTTTATAACTTCATTGTAATCAGTAGAAACATTAAAGTTAATGATGTCACCAACTTCCAAATTATGGTTAGATGTTGTAGTAACTACTCCGATCGTTTTTTGTAAAGTTCCAGTAATTCTGGGGTTTAAAGTAGTTAAAGAGTGTGCAGCTCCTATTACACCATAGGCTTTCTCTTGGTCCCAAAATTCTAAAGAATTATTATTAGTACCAATACCTATAGAACTTGTAAATCCAATGGTAGATAATCCGACATAATCTCTGCCCAAATTTACTGCATAAACTAACTGATTGTCCTGTAATTTAAAAGAAACTGCAGATCCAACATTATTAACATACAATGATGTACCAGCGAATCCAGATCCAGAATTATAAATCAGTGGTTGCCCAGTATAAAATTTATGTCCAGGCAAGTATATACTTCTTGGCGGAATAAATCTAGTTTCAAATGAAGTAGTGCCCAGTCCAACAACAGTGCGAGTTGATCCACTTGTGCCAATTCCTACAGAAAATCTTGGATCAAAAAATGTAGTGTAATTTTCAATTGTAAAATTCTTTACTTGTTTAGTTGGAATTCTAAATTCTTTTGGCAATAAAATAACATTATCAATACCAGCTGTATGAATTCCTGTATTTTGAAGTCTATTTACATAAAAACCAGATCTTTTAAAGTCAATATCAGTAATTAATAAAACTTCCGTGCCTATACCTATAAAATCATTTGTTTTAAATCCATTTATATCTTTTACTTTTATAAAAGTTGATATTCCTGTAGCTGCTGCAGTATCAACATTTTCCATTAATTCAGATTCTTTTTCTAAAACTTGAGCATATTGAATGCCCTCAAATTGCGATGCAGAGATTGTTGAAATACCGCTGATTAAAATTGGTTGTCCATTTTTAATCCCATGTGGTGAGGTTGTCTTAACTATTGTATTGGGTACTCTTATAAAAAATTCTAAATTATCTACTTTATCTTCAATGAGAGTAAAATCATCAATTTCTCTGCCATCCAATTCACTTACAACTATATTTGATTGAATACCTTCAGTATCAGATATATCTATTTCTACTGGGTCATTTACTTTATAATTATCTCCAGAAGAGAATATGGATACATCTTCTATTTTACCCGAATTTACAGATGTTATAGTAAATTCCTGTTTGTATTCCTCCGATACCTTATCAATAAGGTCATAATATGAATTGGTTGCATTCAAATAGTATGGGCCCACATTTCTAGTTAAATTAGTGCCAAAAATATCAAAATTTTGATTAAATGCTGGTAAAAAGTTTTCTTTAACTGGTTTATTATAAAAATATGGACCAACTACATATGGATATTTTGGAACAGACTCATTTGAAGCGTTAATGTCTATTGTGTAAAAATATGCATACACTCCATTAGGATATTCTGGTGTTATAGCAAATCTTCCGTTGTGTTGATCTAGATCTCCGGATCCATCATAAGTGTAATCATTTATAAAAAATCCATTTTCAAATAATGGGGGTCTTTTACCGGGAGTTAAATCAACATTCAATATATAACTTGAATTTAATCTTCTTATGAATCCACCAGTGGTAGTATTATATCCATATGGACCATAAATGGGATTTCCATCATATGCATATCCTAGAATTGGGGAGTGATTTAATATACCAGTATTTTCTTTATTATTTTCACCAAAATTATCTGTTAGTTGGAATCTTAATTTTTTAGGAACATAAAAATTAATAAATTGTAATCCAAGTTCTGGATTTTTGCTTACATATGTAATGCCATCGTCTTGACTACTAATAACATTTTTACTTTTTAATACTTGATTTATTTTCCATTCATTAACATTAGCTAAAAACTTAGCGTTTCTTCCTCTATTTTTTAATATTAAAATAGTGTTTGCAGGATTATATCCAACTCCACCAAAAACAATATTTACAGCTATTAATTTTCCACTTTCTACAATTGGTTCTATTTGTGCATAATTACCTTCTCCAGAAATTACTATTTCCGAGTTTTCCCTAAATCCATTACCTCTGCCAATAATTTGAACATCAACTATTGATCCATCAATAATAATTGGTTTTAAAATTGCTTCTGATGTTATGCTTGCAATCCCAGCATTTGGTCTTCTATGATAATTAATGATATTAGTGCATCCATATCCTATTCCACCATCTTCTACATAAACATCTTTAATTGATCCCAATACGATTGGTTTTAATTCTGTGGTTATCGTTGTAGTAGATCCTATTGCAGATTTTGTTTCCACATTTATTTGAATTGGAGGATATCCAATAGTGTGCGTCCCAACTCCTAAAGAATTAAACTTTACGAATTTATTCTTAATATAATTTTCATCATTTAAATTTGTACTAACTCCAGAACTATAAAGTCTAAATTTGTTATCATCAATTATTTTAACTTTATAATATATTGAAGATGATAATCCACTTATCATAGTATCGGAGGAGTTATATATTACATATTCTCCATCAGAAAATCCGTGATTTTTTGCAAAAATATAAGAATCATAAGTGTTAATTCCAGAAGTTCTATTATCACCAGAAAGTATAGAGGGGACCTTTACTTTTCTATTTGAATATCCTTCACCAGGATCTTTAACATATATTTTTGTAAAAGTATTTTTATTTTTTAGAGTTCTTATAAAATGAAATCCAGAAGAAACTCCAACAATATCTATTTCATTGGTTTTTTGAAGGGCATCTACTCTAGTATTAAATAATTTAATTTTATTATCAGTTAAAATACCAACAAAATATGTTGAACTATTAATAATACCTGGAAGATTATTATTTTTATTTGAATCGTAAATAATTTCTTCCCCATCTTGAAATGGAATAGAAGTTAAAAATTGTATTGTATTATTCGCAGGGACTACATTTAAATCTGCTTTAAATCCCGCAGATACCTGTGTGCTAACTAGATTTGATTCTAATACACAACCTCTACCATTTCCACCAGTAATTGTAATTTTTGGTTTTTCTTGATATCCATATCCCGCATTTAATATTTTAACTTCTCTTACTGTTCCTGAAAGATTTACATGAGCTTTAACACCGGATCCAAAATCATCTTTTATTTCTATAGGAGGAACATCGATTACATCATAATCTTCACCAACATTAGTAACATCTATAGATGTTATACCACCGTAATAAATATTTTCATCAAATAAAGTGGGAGATAATAACTCTACTCCATTAATTAATAGTCCAATTTCTCTATTGAATGTGGTTCGTTCATTTAGATCATCAAAGTTTGCTTTAATCCTATTAAAGGGAAATTTCTTTAGGAGTTTTTGGTGAGTTAAAGTCTTATTTTGATATCCAGATTTATACAAAGTGTCATTCGTTACTGCCGAAGTAGTCTGAATATATTTTTTTGAAAATACATCAGATTTGCTGTAGGAAAATTTTAATTTATTATTATCAATTTTTGTGACATAATACAGTCCAGTCAATATACCTGAGGATGTTTCTGGTTGATAATAGACCAATTCTCCACTCAAAAAGTCATGATTAGTGACATTAAAAGTATCCGTTACAGAAAAACCTACATTCGTTGATACAGTTTTTTTGTTATCAGTAGAAAAAATAGTATAATTTGGCAATCCTGAAGATGTTACATAAAAATAATTTTCTTCAGAATCAATATAAGTATTTTGAACTGATGTTGGTATAGAACTAAGATTATCAAAATAATTGTTATAATGATTTGCTTTGTATATTTTTTTGCGTATTCTAATAGAATTTAAAACACTAAAAGATCCTGAATTTACTACTTGAACTAAAATTTTATTACTATACTTTTTAATCACATCTGATGCAGAATATTCAATAGAAATAATATTGACTTCTAGAGTATCACCAAATTGATCTATCAATAAAATTGGCTCTCCATTATAAAAATAAATTTTGTCAAATAGTTCAATCCTATATTTTGTAGAATCGACTTGGGATATTGTATCAATATTATGATTTGTGGGTAAATTATAAATCCAACTATTGAATTCATATTCATTAAATAAATCTCTACCAAAACCAGATAAAGATATAGTGTCTCCAACTCTTAGATTCGATGTTTTGGAAAAATCAATATTATCAATTACATTAACTACTCTAAAATCAACTTTAGATGTATTGCCTGTTCCAACATAGCTGAAAGCGAATTTTTCCTCCACTAGATCCAATCCAAAATCTAATGGTTTAGTTACATTTGTAACTCCCGTGAACTGATTAATGGTTTTTCCGGAATAATTAATTGTAATATAATCAGAGTTTTTTGGTTTTACTAGAAGAGATCCAGAATTAGCAAATCCTACAGTAGAATCAACAAGAATATTATTACTATTAACAGAAATATTTTCAAGTATTCTTGTCTTACCAGAAACTTGAAAATTTCCGCTGAAAGATGTGCTGTCTAAAGAAATTTCATAAAAATTTTTATTAGCTACAGGTCGATATTCTACATTAAAAATAGAAGCACTGACTGTACCTATTCCAGCTATATTTTGGAATAAAAAATTACCTTTAATGTCTATTGGGTTACCACCGGAAATTTTTTCTACAAGAATATTTTTTGTTATAAAATATGAATTTGAAGAAGGAGATAGTGTAAAATCTTGTGGTTTTATAATCTCAATATCAGATCCATATAATATCTTAAATAAAAGTTTATATGACTGATCTGTTCCTTTAGATGAATATAGATCTTTAATTTTATATGTTATATTTTCAATAGAAATATTTTCATAAAAATCTCTTGATTCAAATCCTGGCAAAAATTCATATTTAAATTTTTCAAAAAATTCAATTAAAAATAAATTACTTAAATTTGTGACATTATCTCCGGAAGAATGCTCAGAAGATTGAGATGAAGAAAAAATAGCAAACTCTGGATTATCTAAGGCTCTTAAATTTTCAATTCCACTAAACCCCCTGATACAACCTTCAAAGGAGGTGTTTGTTCTTGAAGTATATGTAATGATTTCATCATTAATTTTTAATAAACCATAAGAATCTGGCCAACCTTTAGTGGATGTTACATTTATTGTTTGATCGAATTTTAAAATATCAGAAGTTAGAGTAGTTTCTTGTATTAAATCAATATTATTGAATTTTTTAGAATTTTTATACTTAGTGATATTAGTAATAATATCAATAGACCCAGACTGATGTTCAAGTGATTTATAGTACTGTTCCAGAAACTCTACAAGAAGAGGAGATTCTGTTAATAAAAATTCTGGAATTTGAGATTCTATGATAGAATCAATTTTTACTCTTTTAATTTCTGACATTTTATCTTGTATACTTTCCGTTTAGATAGCTAGATGTAGACACATATTGAGTTGCAGAAGAATTTTCACCAGAGCTAACAACATCTTCTACAATATTTACCACAGAAGTTTTGACATCTAATTGCAAATATAAATCTTGAAGTCCTATGACATCATTAGATTCTGGAATTGCCTGAACTTCAATGAATCCATTACTTAACACCGATGATGTAATATTCACAACATCCAATCTAATTTCACCTCTAACATAATCAATTGTGCCAGCATTATTTTTAATGACTATGGGTAAATTATTCTCTAATTTGAAGAAGAAAATAGTTCCTGTACTTTTATTTGTTGACGATGGACTATCGGCAATGTAAAGGACATCAGATACGCCATTGACAAAAAATCCTGTAGATTTCACTGAATATCCACCATCTCTAGTATGTATTTGATTTCCAAAACAAAGTTCATAAGTTGCAAAAGAATTTATTTCAGGATTCAAATCTCTTCTCATTTTAACTTTTGTTATATTAGAAGTAATAGATTTATCACAATCATCAATCAATCCAACAATTTTACTATATTTGAATCTACCTCCAAAACTATTGACATCTTTAGAATTGGAATATTCTGTTAGAGTGTCAACCACTTTTGTTTTTACAATTTCTGGATTACTGGATAAATTTGCATTATAGTAAGCAGAAACATCTAATTCAATATAGAGATATGATAGGTCTACAATCTCTGGTCTAATTCCGGCTATTGAATATTTCTTAATCGTGTTCAATATTGTTTGTTTTGTAATTTCCGAAAGAAATGTTCCATTTCTTGGTTTTATTGATATAAAAACTTTTCCATATTCCGGTGGATCTAATTCATCTCCACCATAAGCATTTACTGACTCCACATTTGGATAAACATATGGAATCAAAGCCTTATAATCATTTGATGTTACAGCACGATATTGAGAAGCAAAAACTTTTGGAGAAAAGTATTTAATTGAATCTACGGATTCAATTTCATCCCCACTTTCAGATTTTGACTGTGTTGTTAGTAGTGAAATTCCCGTAGTAATATCAAATAAATTATTATCCTTTAATCTTCCCGAAAATGTGAAATTGGCTGCGCCATTACCAGAAGATCCATTTGTAACAATATAACTTACTTCTATAGTACTACCATTTTCGGGTTTTTTCCCGATAATATTATCACCAAATCGTATTTCATATTTCGCATCTTCAACTTCTTGGATCAAGAAAATCCTATTGTCTTTACCAATATTCAATAGAGTATCATAAACAGAATAAACCTCAGTTACTGCATTTGTAACTCTAACTCTAATTGAAGTTGTATCAATATTAATATTCGGTAAAATAAATCTCTGATTTGTTTGAGATTCATCTACAATAAAAGTACTAGTTAAAAATATTCCTTCGTAAATTGGTAAATTATCAAAAACAGCTATTCCATCAGTGTTGACGGGAGTTATGATATCTTCTGGAATTGAAAAAATATAATTACCATTTGTTACGGCCCCAAGAGCAACTTGTCCTGCAAGTAATTTTACAGTTCTAGCATTTGTTTGACTCATATCAACTGTAAAACTAACATTTGCTCTTGAAGATCTTCTTGATCTAGGCAAATAACCAATATTTCTGGCGAGTGAAACTACATTCTCTCTCAGAGTTGCACTCTCCAAAAACATTTCATTAACTGCCATGTTTGTATTGTAGGCAGTTATGTAACTATTATAGGCTAATAAATCTATTAAAACTGAGAAATTAGATCCTTCAAAATCAAAATCTGTAAAATTTTGATTTGCACGCAAATAATCCTTGATCTGAGTCCTTAGATCACTGAAGTCTAAATTTGTAAATTGATTGAATGACATTAGACTCTAGTAGGTTGTAGTATGAAATCTACAGTTTGAGTTGGAACGGGTAGTCCGATTATATTATATGCAATTCTAACATTAAATTCATTAGAATCTTCAGGATATGTTACCAAAACCGAAGATAATGATATTCTTCTTTCAAAATTTTTCAAGAGAGTTTTAATATTTAATTCAAGTGAATAAGCTATTTCTGGAGTTTGCAATTCAAACATAGAATCTTCAACTCTAGACCCTATCAATGAATTAAAAAATCTTTCACCTATTCTAGTTCTAACTAAATTAACAACCGATTTCTTAATCGCATCAGCATCATTAATTGAAAGAATATCATTAGTTACAGGATTCCTCACAAAAGAGAGACTGATGTCTTTGAATTTGCGAGAAATCCTAGTCATTACTCAAACTAAGGGTATTTATTATATGTATAAGACCTTTTTACCATTTTTTACCGTATGTTGGTTCAGTGCCATATGACCAATCATCATAATCTTCATCATTACGAATCCTTTCATGTAGCTCTGTTTGTTTTTTTAAGTCATGTTTAACCGCTAAATCATGCATAACCTCCTGAATTACTCTTTTTTCGGGAGTTTTTACATAATCTGTGATTAATCTAGTGGTTCCCCACATTTCTCGCATGTAACTTTGGTCTCTATCTACGGGTAAATTGGACATTTTTAGCTCCTGATTGTGAAATCAGAACTTTTTACGGGGTTGCTATCCCGAAATGTCATCAGAATTTACAATTTCTACCTCTTCCCCTAGTATTTGTTCTAGATATTCCTCTGTCCAGAACGAATAATAGTCAGTTTTTGCTAATTTTTTACGAATTGCACTCAATTTTTTCTTAGATTGACACAAAATTAAGTTAAATTTCTCATTATTTGTCTTGACTCCACTAATAAAAGTGTCTCTTGATGACAAATCTTCAAAAAACTTGTAATATGGAAACTTTTCGTTATACTTTTTGACCCATTTTTCAACTTGATCTGGTCTCCAAAAATCTTCAATAATAAAAACAATGACATCATACCCTGGTTGGGGTACAATGTCATCAATAGTTGTCTCTACAATTAAAGTTCTAGACCCAGAAGCATATGGGCAGACAGCAAATCCACCTAATTGATTTTTTGGTGAAGATACCTGTTTAATCCATTCGTGAATATATGCTTCTTTTTCAGTCATATCAACCTGCTGCTAGTGGAGAAGCGGGATTTGGCTTTACTGGAGCAGGAGTTGATGCATTGGAAGCTACATTGTAATCAAATACATTTGCAGTTTCTGGAGCTGACACTGGTGCATCAGCTTCATTTGGTCCCATTTTTGGAGTCGATTCTTCCATTTGTCTATTTAAATTAATTTAAAATTATTTAGACTTTTTTCCTTTATTTGCTTTTGCTTGTGTGTGATATCCTTTAAATCTTTTATCTTGTCTGCAAAGATTTCCTTCACGAATAGTTCTTTGTGTTTTACTCATTTACCCTGTCCTCTATATGGTTTCCGAGCATTATTACGACTCGTTGCAGCATATTTAGTACCATTACCCTTACCTTGACGACTTAGTTTGGGTTTTCCAGGAACATAACCACTCTTACTTAATCCACCTTTTGCTTTTACTGCCATTTTTCTAATACCTCACATATGGTTTTATTTACGCGCCGAAGTTGTTCTTCAAACGCGCCGAACATCAGTTTCTAGGGGTTTTAAGACTCTTATCAGATAATACGAGTCTTCTCATGCCCTACGCGAATCTTGGGGTCACACCAGATCTCAAATCCTGCCTCTTTTGCATCAAGACAGAACGATACATCTTCACCGCACATATCTTGAACTTCTCCAGAGTCAAAGACTTGCATCTTAGGAGCGAACCAGGGGTACTCCAGAGACTCAAAGACACCCTTCTTGATCAGAACCCAACCAAAACCAGTATAGTCTACGGTAAAGGGCTTACGACGCTTCTGCATCGTCTCACCAGTCTCATGGTTCATGACACCACCATTGTTCTTAAAGTCATCTTCCTCAAGCCAATGAGCAACAGAAGTCGTATGACCATCTTCAGTCATATACCAACCAGCTGCAATATCTCTATCCATTGCAACAAGACGATAAAACTTCTCAGTATCAAAAACAATATCGTTATCAATCCAGAGTTGATAATCGTAATTCAGTTTACCATCCCAAGGAACTTGTTTTGGTCCACGAAGAACATTTGCACCAAGAACTTTGCAACGAGCAAAGTTTACCATGGAAGAATAATCCTGAGAGATTTGAATACTTGCACCATTTTGGACAAGATCAAAACAAAGTTGAACAAATGCTTTTAGAAAGGTGTACGAACATCCACGACCAGGAAGACAGAAGATGATCGATTTACCGCGAATCATTTCCTTCGCAGCATTAATATCAAACTCATCTTCGTTTTTCTTAGGAGTTGGTGCTGTAGCTTTAATTGTAAATCCTTTAGACATAAAATTAGAATAGCAATGTTATTATTCTACCACCACAAGTCAATTCATGCAATGGTTTCTGGTTTATTTAGAAACAAAT
>Ga0129336_10001229_pt1 | contig 15438 bp, 9 predicted proteins | sample CPB6_02_DNA_FD_96878 | JGI IMG/M metagenome (GOLD analysis project Ga0129336, IMG submission 96878) | Freshwater to marine salinity gradient microbial communities from Chesapeake Bay, USA - CPBay_Sum_0.6_0.2_DNA | ecosystem: Environmental > Aquatic > Marine > Coastal | place: USA: Chesapeake Bay...
GATCGTGTACGGCGCCATGTCTGCCAGCTTGGCATTGGTGACGGCCGTGTTGGCAATGATCGTCGTGGTGACAGAGTTTGCTGCCAGCGTTGCGGTCGGAGCGGCCCATGTACCGTCAGCCCTGAGGAAATTGGCTGTCCCGCCGCCAGAGGCAGGCGTCAAGCCCTTAAGCGTGGAGGTAAATGTGTTCAGCAGCGCCGTACCAGCGGCAGCATCAGCAGACGTAATCATCGACTGGCCGAACGTCGACACGGCCAGCTCTGTGATACCGAGCGTGGCTCGTGCATCAGCGGCCGAAAAGTCGTTCAGCAGCGTACGGGCAAACCCCGTTACTACGTCCGGGGAAAAAGACCAGACAGATCCATTGCTACTGACGACGATGTCGCCATAGTCGGCGTCAGCAAGACCCGGCGTAGCCCACTGACCCTCTCCGCTGAGAAACTTGGTGGCCGTTGGAGTTCCGGTTCCTAGCTGGCTTGGAGCAAGAATGCCAGTGATCTGGTTGGCCGGGTGCGTGTGAGACGCCAAGGCAAAATAGGTCTCGTCCCTGACCGCTGACGAGCCTAGCCCCAGAAGCGTGCGCATGGCCGACACGGAAGATTGATTGATCAACGACAGGCCAGTAGCCGTAACTGAAATCTCTTCTGCTGGACCGGCCCCGGCAGTCTGCCGACCGAGAATGCGCAGCGTCTGCGAAATGTTCTGGATCTTCGCGTAGGTAACGGCAGACGAGTTGATCGTCCACGCGCCAGTAGACGGATTGATGGAGATGTCCGAGCCGGGGCCGGGAGTTGGGGCAGCATCCCCTGCCCCAATCAGCGTATCCAGCTCCATCACCGATATGCGGAAATTGGCCGGAGTCCCGTCCATCTCCACGATTGGAAAGAATATCTGACCGGCCGTTGACTGCGCCGCCGTTTTGACAGGCAGATCGGAGAATTTTACGTTTGCCATATCAGCCCTCTGTCACATAATTGTCGAGCGAGTCTTCGGAAATATATGGTTCCGCCAGTTCAGTAATGAAAATGGATGCCGGGTCCAGTGGCGGTTCGCCTTCGCCCCCCGAACCAGTTCCGGTACTCGGCACGCGACCGAGCAAGCAATCGGCCAGAGACGGATATGCCGTTTCTGGCCTGACTCGTGGCAGTGTTTTAGCTGACATGCGTCGCCTCTATTACTGTGCTGGAGCTTGTGCTTCGAGCAGCTTTCGTCTGGCTCGTGCATCTTTCGATGCCTGAGCCCCCATCACCCGATACATCTCCATCAGTTGACGGTCCTGTGGGCTGAGCAGCTCGTCTTCAGGTGCGAACAGGTGGCTAAACCGATGCACATTTGGGTTCTGCCGCAGCAAGTCCTCCAGTGCCTGTCGAATTGCGAGGTTGCGAGCTTTGACCAGATCTGCATCGGTGAATCGCAGTCCGGTGGTCATGTTGATGGCTTTGGCTGCCAGCCCCTTGCGAGGATCAAGGCCTTGCTTCACCATATTCATAACGCCGGACATTGGAGAATTAGAGATTAGCTGCTCTAAAAGAATTGGTGTATTTGCTGGAGCATCAGTTATGCCAGCGTTGTACATGATGTCCGATAGAGTGCCACGCAAGTCCTGAAGGTCTCGTCCTGAAAAGGCTTGCACCCCAAACGTCAGCTCCATAGGAGTTTTGAACAGGGGATTCATGCGGCCAACAAACTCTTGGAGCGTTCCCGCCAATGTTTTAGTGGCGTTTACGTTAGGGCGAAGCAGGCCAAATACATCCTCCATTGGCAGACCGAACCCGGTCAAGAATCGCTGCGATCCCTCGGGTGCGCCCGGCACAGGAATGGCTGCTGTTTGGGCGATGTGTTCTGGCAGGGGCTGGTCCCGATCTCCACGCATCGAGTTGATGAGCCGCATCGTCTGGCGGGTCTTGCCGCCCGGAGACTCCAGCAGCTGATTTGCCGTGAACGGAATCATCTTGCGAGTGAAGCGATAGAACGGGAACAGGCGAGTCATCAGCCACCGCTCAGTGACCGTAAACGCCTCTGGCGAGTAGTCGGCATGTGCTGCCAGCACCTTGCGCGCTGCTGTCGCAGAGGAATCGCCTTTGCGCATCAGGGTCAGCATGGCAGGAACGCGATTCATAAACTCTGTAAATTCACCAGTCCTCTCACCCCACGCAGCTGGCGCAAATTTAGTGTCGTCGCGAACTCCAGCCTTAGTCGTGACGCCGCGAATATTCCACGGCTTCCACTCTTCCTTGGTCTTGGGGCGAAAATTTTGCCAAGCATCCGTCAGCGGATCGAGCCGAGTCTTGGAGCCGGGCGACATAGCAAGGATGTCGTCTAGTGTAGAAAGCTCACGCGCTCTTGCGTCACGAGATGCTACGAGATTAGGGGCCATGGTATTGCTGTCTGCGATGTTATTTGCAGCCAGAATCTTTCCCCATTCATCAAGAGCATTGTCCTTGGTGACAGGCAGGTTTTTGTTTATCAAGGCCTGCCGAATTTCAGGAACATCCGTTAGGTCGATGTCGCCCTTTTTGCCCAAAATGTACTTGCCCATGTCTATGTAATCGCGGGCGTTGAGCGCACCAATAGACCAGTTGGTATGCATCGCACCCATGAAATCGCGGACGTATCGAGAAGGCTTGGTAAGAACCCCGGCTTTGAACATCGAAGTAAAACTGTCCAAGCCCTTGACCACTGCACTGGCAGTAGAGGGCAGGTCGGGCGTGTCAAGAAACCTTAAAAAATCCTTAGCCTCTGCCGCCGGAATGTACGTCTTGGAAAACGCATTCTTGATGGACTTGAACAATTTTTTTCGCCTGTATTTTGACCAGCCGTCAAGAGCTTGCTGAGATAGGTAGCTTGAGCCAGCAGGCGAAAACGAGCTGTTTAAGCCAAAAATCCTTTCGGTGAGATAATGCGCAGCGCCACGCTTGTCGCGAGTGCCAATGAACATGCGCAGCTTTCCTCCGCTTGCCATTCTTTGAGCGTTAGCTTGCTTTCCGCCAGCAGCAGTCAGGAAGTCATAAAGACTAATCACCTCTCCAGACGCCATTTGCTGGGCAGTTGGACTGGTAATTAAGTTTTTAGCATCTCCAAGCCACTCTAAAACCGAGTTGAGTCGCGTATAAGATTCGTCAGCTGCAAGCGACCTGCGGTAAAAGTCGACTATAGGACTGTTTCCAAAGCCGCCTTTTTTCCTGCCCTCTGTACTGAGGGACAAGATCGTGTCGGAAAACCCTTCCAGCATTTCGTCGTTGCTCAACGGTTTATTGGTAATCCTGTTAATGGTCCGAACAGGATCGCCAGTAAATCGGCTCATTGGAATAGCCGATTCATCCCCAAGGAATCTTTCGATGTTTGAGTTTTTTAAGTACTGAATAAGCGATTCTTTTTTCTGCTTATACGGAAGCACAGATGACGCAATCATTTCAACTTGAGGGTCGGAGATTATCTCCTTGATAGACTTCGTTCCCTCAAAGTCAGGGCCAAACCACCCTCTCATGTACTTTGATCGCATCATCTGATGCGGATCGGATGCATTGTGGATTCGCCTGTTAATTCCCTGCTTGTCTAGAGCTTCCGTCCACAAGCGAGGAAAATAAGAAATCCAGTCATCCAGATACTCTTGCGGCAGGCCAATGTGCCTCGCCCTGCGTATCTGATCAGAAAGGTCAGTGACCATTTCTTTGACCATGGGCATCAGGTTTGGGCTTAAGGAGTCGTCAGCTGCCGGATGCATTTCGGCAAGCATGCGAATTTCGTCTTCAAGCTGCGGCTCATCATAACCATGCTTTTTGACCAGCGACTTAATGCGAGACGCTAGGTCGTAGGCTTGGGCTTTTCTGCTTGACTTCTTAATCGCTAGTTGCTTGTAGGCAGTGCGAGAAGCCTCTTGACCGCCAACTGACGCAGCGTCCATCACAGTTGGGTCAAGCGCCCGAGCAGCCATTCGACCCGGCGCAGAAATCTTTCCGATCTCACGAATTTGATCTAGCGCCAGCGCAGGGTTGATCAACGATGATGCCAAAACATCAAGCGACTTAGACGCAGTCCTCGCTCCGGCATCAAGAACTGAGTCCAGCGTTTCAGAAGCAAAATCACTAAATGCCCCGCGATTGGGCATTTTGTTGTTCAGGTAATTAGATACAGGTCCAATTGCGGTGCTTATCTGCTGACCAGTGGGCGATTGAACAGTGGCTGGATAAACTTTTTGCAGTGACTCAAGTACGCTGCTTTCGCCCGCCTTCTTCAGCATTTGACCAACCGTGCTGCCAAGCACTGGAAATCCGCCAGAGGCCGCGATTTGAGATTGCGTGCCAATGATTTTTGGCTCGCCTCGAAAAAAGGGGCGAACGCTGGCAACGCCGCCAACAACGTCGTCCAGATACTCGTCGAGAACGTCTTGTGAAAGTTTGCTAACGTCTGTTTTTTCGGCGGCGGCAACAGAGGATTTAAAAAGATCCATTCGCTCTTGAGGCGAAAGACCAGAGCTGACGGTCCTTTGATCGAAGTCTAAGACCTGACGCGGCGTCAGGCTGCCTTTTGCTACTGATGGCCCCATGGGGGCGCTGCCGAAAGACTTTCCGACATCGGCTACATCGTCCAACAAACCAGCGGCATCTAACGCGCGACCGCCCTTGGACAGAGCTTGCTTGCCCAGGCCGAGACCAAACCAAATAGTTGGATCAAGCAGTGCCTCAACAGCAAACTCTCCGACTCGATAGCCTAGCCCTGACTTTTTTTTCGTGCCAAGGATGTCGCCGCCCGACACAATGTCTTCTGGCCTAGTGATTCCCAGCATGTCGGAAAACGGGATGATCGACAGAAGCTCTCGTGGCTTGCCGCCCAAGATGCCACGAACCTGACGCGCGCCGATTTTGTCGAGCGAATCGGCAAAGTATCCAAGGCCCGACAGAAGGCTATTGCCCAGAGATCGCGCAATGCCCGCCTGCTCCTCGTTGAACGCGCGCTGCGAATCGAGCGTAGCTGGCTGGCCCTCGCCCGGATACAGCAGGTCTCCGTACACGGGCTGGGCCATGGGCTGCTGTGGCTGAGCAAACGGATCTTCCACTCCAGCAAAAGGATCTTCGAGCGTAGGAAGTCCCGGCAGCTCCATGCCCATCTGCGGCATCATGGAAGACTGCATGCGGGCAGCCTGACGAGCCGCCATGTACGGGTCTGCCAGCATTGCGTCGAACGGGTTGTATTGAGCCACGAAGACTTCCTTTTAAGCGATCACTACCGAGCTGGAGGGGCAGGAGATCGGAACATAACCCCCGGATTAGGATCTGGAACGTAACTGTTCCAAGGAAGCCACTCCCATGAGATATTGTTCCAAAAACTGTTGCTGTAGTCGTAATAAGACTCCCCGTTCATAGCTGCTTTGAACAGCGATTCAAATTCTGGCGTGCCGATTTCATAGCCTCGGTCTTGGATGTGCCGAACAAGATCTGAAGGACTGCCAGCGGCCGCAGCGCGAAGCGCTTGGATGTCAGCGGCGCCAATTGCCTGCTCCTGCGTCATTTTTCCAGTGGACACCAGCGGAGAAAGATCTGGACCCAAGTACCCAAGGGCTTTTTGGGCGTCTGCGTCCTTGAGGTTTCGCTCAAAGAGCTTGGCCTGCATTTCAAGCTGCTGTTCTTTTATCTTTTGCTCCGCTCTCTTCAGCTCCATTTCCAGCTTGGCGACCTCGTCTGCCCTTAGCTGCCCTTGCTCCTGCAAGCCCAGGGACTTGTTTCTAAAGTCCGCCAGCGACTTGGCTTCTTCTCGCTTGGCAGCGGCTTCCTCAGCTGCCAGTCGCATCTGCTCTGCAACAGCCTGTGCTTGCTGCGTTAAGTCCCTCTGCTGAAGCTGAAATGCCATGGTCTCCTGGGGCGACACGGCTGGGCGCACAACCACCGGATCGTTGTATCCCAGCCCGGCCATGTTCTTGAAGTTGCGCACCTGCTGACCCATGATCTTTCGCTCAGATCGGGCCTGAGCCTCTGCCTGCTTGCGTGCGTTGTACGCTGCGGCGTTTTCCATTAACTGATCTTGCGACAGTCGGCTCTTGGCAAACTTCGACTTGCCACCCAGCAACGTGCGATACATTCGCGCCGTATCTTGGGCATCGACAAAGTCTTGCTTGGTTTTTGGCGCAAGCTCAGCAGCTGGCTGTGTGCTTCTGGCAACTGGCTGGTCAGGAAGAAATCGCTTGGACAGATCCGTCAGATCCGTGATCCGAGACATGTTGCGATTGCGAAGACCGGCCAAGCGGTCAACGTCACTGGCTGTGTACACCGGGGATCCTGCATTAGAAACAATTGGATCAAACCGGGCCTGAGCCTGATTTGAGGCCAGCATCTCTGCTTCGGCCTTCTGCCTCGCCGCTTCCCGAATCGCATTGAAGTTGCGCGCGTATTCTTGCAGGTACTGCTGCTTATCTAGTGCCATGCGTCACCTCGTTTTTTATTGCGACTACCTGACGGCTCGCATCGGGTTGCCCATCATCTGGTTGTACATTTCAGCGCGCTTGAGCAGCGCGGCAGAAGCCGCATTCATGGCGCTGTTGATAGGCCTTGATGGAGAAAAGACTTCAAATTCATCCTCGGGCTTGGCAGCTGAAGACATGCCCAGCGCCATTTTGATTCGGTCGAGCGGGGTAGGCGCAAACGGATCTTCTTCCATATCAACAGCGGGGCTGCTAAACGGATCTTCTTCTGGCCTTGGCCTCATGGCTCTGTACGGATTGTTCATTGCGCCGTTGAGCTGCAAGGCGTATTTGAACAGGTTCTCCTTTAGTGACGCGGGCTGCTCTCCAGCACCGGCAAACGGATCTTCTTCAGGGGAAACCATTCCCATCACAAGATCTTTGAGCGACCTGAGCCTGCCAAGATCGCTCATCGCTTGCTGCTTGACGGCTGCCTTTTGAGCCATGTCTGCCGCAGCGGCAGCTTTAATCTGGTCGATATTGGCGTTGTAGTTCTCGACCGTCTGGCCCAGCGACGGCATCTGAGAGTAGTTGATCATTGATGTGTCCTATCCCAAGGCTGCTTGAAGGAGCGGCCCCAGCGCCATCTGCTGGTTTGCCATGCTGTTCTGTTGCAGGGATCGCAGGATGTTTGCCAAGCCCATGAACTCATCGCCCTGCATTTGCTGGCCCTGTAGCAAGAAGTTCTGGCTGTTGAGCTGATCGGCCAGCGGCATCATGTGGCGAGCAGCTAACGCTTGTGACGTAGCGTTGGCAATCGCTGGGGTTGCAGAAGCAAGCGTACCCTGATCCAGAGACAGGCCGCGACCCATCAGTGCCTTTTGGGCTAGGCGAGGGTCGGCCTGCGACATGGCCTCGCCAAATGCCCGATTGCTCATGCGCTGCATGTGAGCCTGCGAATACAGCGGACTGGGCTGGATGCCTGTCGTCACTGAATTAGTCAGCGGCTGCATGGGTGGCGACATAGGCCTGCGGTAAGCAGGTCGTGGATCGACAGCCATCGAACGAGGAAATGGCCGGTGGTCAAACCGACCGCCATACTTCTCTCGCCAGCTTTTCATGGCGTTCAGGTTCATCTGCCTGCCGATAGCGGCAGCCTGACTGGGGCCGTCTGTGCCGCCAGAATGCCAACTGCCTGCCGCAACAGGAACGCTGCTGGAGAAAAACATAATCAGCTCATCATCTGCAACAGGTAGGGGAGGTTTCTGGCGCGATTGTCGATTTGGTCGCCTTGCAGTGACGCCAGCAAAGAGGCCAAGCTGGCAAACTGGTTGGACCGTGCAGACTGGACGCTGCGAGCGAACGGTTCATTAGCGTCGATCAACGCTCGCTCTGCGTTGGGGACAGAGTCTCGAACCTGAGCCTGAAGAAGCTGGTTCAGTTCCATCTGACCCTGAGGCGACACGTTCCGTCCGGGGCTGTAGTTTTGCAGCGGGCTGTTTCGCATTCGGTTATCGGCAGAAAGGATGCTCGACATGCTCAACGGCTGTGCTGTAATGTTCGTGGAGACAGACGGCGACCCAACGCGCAGGTTGCTGTTCGTGTCGTAAATCCCACCCATGCCACCACCGCCGCCCAGCAGCGCAGCCGACAAACGATTGAACATACGCTCGCGCTGGTTCATCGTTTGCCGAAACATCTGTCGCTCGGCAGCATTGGTCATGGACTGACGCAGTGCGTCGTACCCGCTGTTGACGGAATCCGCAACGCGATCAGCAGCCCCAAAGAAATTGCCCAGCTGATTAACAGCAAGGCTGTTTAGGAAATTTGAACCAGCATTGCCGAGGTGGGTTCCGCGATATTCGGGAGAGCGAAAGCCAAATATCTGTAGGTAGTTTGGCGGTATTTGCCCTTGCTGGGGCTGCGGAAGTTGCTGGGGTTGCTGGCCCTGCTGCTGAGGCTGCTGCTGGACATTCGCTCCAGCTGGCGCATTCAGATACGGCTGCTCAGCATAAATGGGCTGCCGAGTGTGCATGTTGTATTGCTGAAATTGCTGAGGACGGTTTCCGGGGAAATATGGCATATAAAACCTGCGTCCTTACGAGATAAGAAACCTGCGCAGCTGGTACTGCGGGCTGTTCATCATCTGCTGCGCCTGACTCTGACGCATCTGCTGAATCATCTGCTGCTGCCGAAACGGGTCTCCGTAGAACGGATTCTGATTCATGCCCCCGAAAACGGCATTGAAGATTTGCGACTGCTGAGGAACGCCAGAGTCCCCACGGTATGTTGGGCCGTGCGGACCACCGAACATGTAAGGCCGCTGGCCCTGAGAGTAGCCGTGCTGATAAGGCAGGCCGTATGGACCGCCGCCGGATTGCGGCCGATAAGTAGACTGCGGCCCCGGAGCCAGGGGCTGCGACGACGCATACGACGGCTGGCGGTATGAGTTGTTCATGGACAGATTATCCGCCCATCTGCAACTCAAAACATACAGGCTGTGCCGCGTCCGTCTCTAGATGGCCGAACCTGCATCACCAGCTGAACGACATCTGGCCTTGGCCCGGAAACGCAAAGCCAGCAAAGTAGTGAAACTCGAAAGCGCCGCTGCCTGCCTGCGAAAATTCCGAGTCGAAATAGCCCAGCGTGGCACTGCGGCAGCCTGAAGATATGACCGGGCCAACAACCTGCCTGTCACCGACCGGGTCTCCATTGGGGTCCAGAGCCGTAATGGTTGCAGCGGCATCGACGCTATATGAGCCGTCCGCGCCTACGGTTACGCCGAAGCACTTGTACGTTACCCGATACACCAAGGTGCAGCCTGAGCATCGGTCGTATATTTCTCCGCCCTCAAGGAATCCGTCTAGGATGCAGTTGCCGCCTGCGGGGTTTAGGTCAAGATCGTACAGACCCCTAACCGTGCCGCCCGGATGGTTGCAATAAAACGTGACGAACCCGTCCTCGCTGGCAGGAGGACTATTTCCACAATGATATGTAGCCGGATAGAACTTTTCCGGCTGGGGGAACGTAATAGCTATGTCCCCGACATACTCTCCCGTGGCTGCGTTCCACGCCAGCTGAACAACCCACTGTTCGGTCACCTGCACGCCGGGCGCGCATTGCTTCTCGCCCGTAAACTGGATCGTGCAAGAAACCCTCTGGCCTGTCGCTGGGCATTCACACCCCTGACCGCCGCACTCGCAGCCACAGATCACGCCCGTCAGGTCTAGCTGCCGGTAGCCTACGTCGTCACACTTTTGAAGAGGCACCTTAGCGAACGACGAAGATAGATTGCAGCGACCAGACGGAACTAGAGAAGTTAGGGGCTCTGCGCAATATCGGCTGATTTGTGCTGCAAATGGAATCGCGAGCTGATCGTTGACCACCCAGACATCTGCTGCGGCAGCGATGCCGCACAGGCGAAACGGATTGCCAACGTCGCCGGACATGCCAATAAACGAGTCGTCGTCTGTAACGTGCGGGTCGACACCGGGGCTGTCAGTGTAGGTAACCCTCGCTCCCTGACCGTCGCACAGCATGGATGTGTTGATGTAGCCGAGAAGTGATATCTGGGCACAGCTATCGGGATACCCGTCAATGGTCAGGTAGATGCCCGGACCCAGCTTTCTCGCCAGAAACAGCCGGTCTTCTGGAACCTTGGGGCAGCTGCCAAAGGCAGGGATCATCAGCTGCACATCAGCCATGGCCTGCTCGATGATGTCGCAGCCGGACCCGCTTACGCCCGCAGACGAGTAGTCGTGCTGGATCAGCACGCCGGGGAAAAGGCAGTTGCCCGCCATCATGTCACCAGCGGAAACTTTGATAACCGCAAAGTCGCCGGGAGCATAGGTCGAGACATACAGCGGACGAATGTCTCCGTCCACGTCGTAGGCATCTGACTCCTTGCGCGCGAAGTGGTAAGTACCGTCTGGGACATCCACCTCGAAATTGGGGAACGTGATCCAGACCGCCCCTGTATCTGAAAACACCTTGCCCGAACAAACGGCTCCTAAATTCTGGGGAGTTACCTCAACGCCAGAATACAGGCAGTTGTCGAGCCGAGGGCCATTTACCTGAATGCAACGGATAGATGTTTCCGGTGGCTGCGGCACCTCAAAGTCGTCATCCGCCAAGATAACGTACCGGGAAGCCTGCTCGTCGTAGATGGCTGTGCCAACATATCCCTGCCGGGCTGCCGGTACTTTTGCCAGCCGGTCGTAAACAAACACCGGCCCCTGCGACGAGAGGAAGTTTGCGGTCGCGCCCCATGATCGGACAATGGTGGCTGAGCCCACGCCGTTGATCATGTCGCTAAGTAGACGAAACTCTATGTACCGAGCTGGCGATTCAACGCAAACCACTTCCCAGCTGGCGAGAGACTGACCAGACACTGTCACTGTCGGCCTATCTGCCATGCGGGCTGCGAATCCGTGGCAGCCCACTCGCCACCGGCTAGCAAACTCGCGGGTGCTAGTGAAGTCCACCAACGCGATCTCTGGTCCGCTCGGGGTGTATGCCGAACCGCTCCAGAGTATCTTGCGTCCGATTGCCAGCCGAGTGTCTCCAATGACTGGAGACGCCGAAGTAACGATGAACCGAGAAAGTGCCGTCGACACGCTCTCGTCCGTATCCGGGTCTACCACCAGCTCGTCGCCACACTCGTCCATGAGCTGGCCGACATACAGGGTGTCGATCCGGGCTTCGTCTAGATGCGATGGGCCGACTGCACGAAACGCCAAGCCGTTGTCCACGCAGTCGGTCAGGCAGTCCTTGCCGCTAAACTTGCCCGCCGGGTTAGCTGCCAGCATGCTTGCGACCGCAGTCCCGCTACAGTCGCGAGGCAGTGGACCGCCACGGAATGGGTCAGACGGCCCTGCCCGAAAGCCATCCATGTCCACCAGCACTGGAGCCCGATGCTCTAGTCGTGCAGCGGCGTTGCCAAGCAGCGACTCTAGGGCCTTGATTGCCGGGTCCGGCAGGTTGCCCTGAAGCTGACGGACAAGGTCAGGAACCTGTCTGCTGAACATAGACTACCCGCAGCATTCGCAAATGACTTGTTCCAGATTGATCGCCTGAGTGCGCTCAGAGCATTTGATCACCGATGTTTTCCAGATCGTCAAGTTGATCTGGCAAGAAGACAAGGCGTCGATGTTGGTAATGACCTCCGTGCAGGTGTGCTGAAGCTGCACGAGAATATGCTGACCGCCATTTCGTTGGTTTAGCAGCAGCAGGCCAACAGTGCCGACCGGCGAGCAGAAGTGGAACGGGTTCGTGAACTCTACGATTTCGCCCGGCTCGCCCCATGGCTCGCGATGCGTGCCCTGCTGCGTAAACGAAACGTACCTAGCCTTCCCGGTCTGGTCGTCGCAATCCAGTGGCTGCTGTAGTTCAACGATTGCAAACAGCGACAGGCAGCCACGAACATCGGCTGCGGAGAAGTACAGCTTCTTGCCGTTAAAGTCCAGCGAGATCAGCTTGCCCCAGCAGTACGTTGTGCCAGAAACCATCTTGCAGTCCGGGTCGCTGTTGGGCAGATAGACATATACGTCGTCAGCCACCAGCGGGGACGCTTCGCAGTAGTTGGTCACAGAAGTGAAGTCGACCACCTGTGCCGGGTAAACGCAATCGGATCTGCGCGTGGCGTCTTGCAGCCTCAGGACGACAACCTCGTCCGGGCATGGCTTAACGAGATACAGCGCTTTTGTCACTCCGTTGACCGTCCATGTGTCTGCCAGCTTCATGCCGAAGTGGTAGCGGTCGTCCGGCATGCTGTCTTCGTAGTTTGGGGCAAACACCCATACCGATACTGGATTAACCCAGACCGTGTTCGCACAGAAGTCCGGCGTGCCAGCAAGGTTGATGTCAACCTTTTCGCCGCTGAACAGGCACGCACCGTTAGCCTGACCGTCTGTAATCCGTATGCACGCTAACTGCTCTTGCTGCGGTCCAGTTACGGGAGTCGAGTAGTAGCTGTGCAGCGTAACGTACTGATTAGTTTGCTCGTCCCAGACCGCGATACCCTTGGTGCCAACAGGCGCATTTTGCATGCGATTGGTGCGGTCGCTGACCGTGATCGAGATAGGCGGGTTGGCGTGATCGTCCGCGCCCCACGTCCGAGCGACTTCGGCTGTGGCAAATCCGCCCGTCATAGCCGAGGTCAAAGAGAACTCCAAGAACCTCGCGCGGCTTTCTACCCACACTACCTCGTATAGCTGGTACGTTGTTGCGCCAGCTGTGTACGTCAGGCGATCCGATTGCCGTGTACACCAGCCGTAGTATCCATTGCGCCACCGAGACTGGAACTCCAGTCGAGGCGTGAAGTCCACCAGCTTGATGTCGGCTCCGTCCGAGATGTACTGGGTTCCGTTCCATTTCACCAGCCTGCCGATCCCCTGTGCTTCGTTAGTCACCAGAAACCGATAGACCGCGCCAGATGCGACGGATGGGTCCGGGCCTGATATCTCCACTGGATTGCCGCACAGATCCTTGATGGCGCCGACATACAGCTTGTCGATTCGTGCTTCATCCAGATGCGATGGGCCGATTGCACGAAACGCTAGGCCGTTGTCCACGCAGTCCGTGATGCAGTCTTCGCCGCTGAAGCGACCTGCACGATTGACGGCCTTCAGGGCGGCGACGGCTGTGCCATCGCAGTTTCTCGGGATGGGCCCACCACGAGGCACATCAAGAATGGACGGCAGGTAGTTGCCGTCAATCTCGACCGAAACCGGGCCGCGATGCTCCAGCTTAGCCGAGCAGTTTCCTAGCAGGGACTCCAATGCACTGACCACAGGGTCGGGGACTTGCCCCTGAGTCTGACGCACCAGATCGGAGATTTGCAGGGTGAACACTATTCGGAGCCTTCGAGACGAACCTCGTTGATGATCATGGGCTCGTCGCCCGCTACGCCTTCAATCTCTATTGCCAGCCGTGCGTGCCACTGGGTCGTTTCTTCTTTCTTGCCCGAGAACATAATCCGAGCGATGCCCGCAGTGCCGCCACGGACAGATGGCTCGCGCTTGCAGTCGACCCACGACTCGGGAGTGCCCTGAAACGTGAACACATTATTGCCCAGATCCTGCGAGTGCCAGTTTGCTTCGGCGGTATCAGAGTGATCCCAGAACCTGCGCACCCAATAGTAATACTGTTTTTCGGTGGGCGTAAACTTCAGGAGCCAAGACCGGCGGTGCTGGTCGTCATCTTCCATCATGGACGATGCGCCAAACCGACAGCGAAAGTTAATGCCGCCAATGATGTAGCTGCTACCAGCCGCCGGTATAGGATTAAGCGGCCCTTGGTCAAAATTGACAATCGACGTTCCGCTTGGATTGATCTTGATCACATGCGGAGACACGATGTCTACAATCGTCCGCACCTGACCCATGCCGTTTTCGTTGACAAATGCAATTGGCGCCCCCAGCATGGAGGAGTTAAAAAACGTGGAGGAGTCTGCGATCAGCTCGGCCGTGGCTGTTTCGACCGTGCCGCGAATCTCCTGCGCCACCATGTCCGCGTTGCCAGCGGCAAGGTTGACCACCGTGTCATTTTGCGATGCGCCAAGATTGGCCCGCACGCCGTTGATGTCGATGGAGTCGGCCTGCGATACTTCCATCGGATAGCTCTCGGTCCACCATGCATTGGTGCGAATGTTGTAGCAGATGGCGCGGCGTGGTCGCTGGCCGAGATCCCCAACATACCGCACATAGAACCGAACCACTGCGCTGTGCGAATCCACTCGCACATGGAACCACTTGGTGTTCGTGATGTCGATGACGCCATCTCGCCACAGATTCTGCACCGGATCGCTGATCGGCACGAATCCGCCGCCATCGTAGTTGCTGTAGGTGCTGATAGAATAGCAACCAGACGAGTCCATTGCATAGACTCGGCCTTCGTATGAGTCCCAGCAGTTCTTGTTGAACGCACCGCGATGCAACAACAGCCGAGCCTGAGCGTCGATGCGCGGCTGGCGAATGAAGCTCATGGTGTAAAGGTGATGCTCCTTCAGGATATACAGGTAAGCGCCAAACGAATGCACGCCTACGATCTCATCCTCGTCCTGTGCCTGCTCCTGAATGGTGATCACGTTGGTGCGAGGCACGGACTGCGGCTCATCTGGCTCCGAATAGTAGATGGCGTTGCGTTCGCATTCGGCCGGACGAATGACGTACTGGCGATTGATTCCTGTTGTGGACGGAGTTGGATTGACCGTCACTGTGTTCGTGCCATAGCCAATGATCGTAAATGGATTGACTTCGCCAGTAATCCACATGGACCGCCCAACAAGAAATTCCAGCGACGAAGGCAAGGACGAAGACTGCTGGGAGATTGTGACTGACTTGTTGTTTGCAACCGTGGATACAGTGCCAGCTGACAACAATGTGTCAGCGGCATAAAACATCCGGTCTTGGAACTTGGCAATGCTGTGCTTCCATTCTGGCGGAGGCACGAAGCGATTGGCGACAAGCTCTCCGCCGCTGCTGATGAGCAGCATCTTGGACGGGTCCGCCAGCACGGCGTCTTGTAGCTGCGTGTCGGAGTAGGTGTCCGTCAGCCCTACGCTGCTGACTCGCGCCGAGCCAACACTGGTCTGATTGCCAGACCACTGTGCATCGGTGATTACCGTGTACGGGTCGACAATTGACGAAACGACCGATGTGCCGTCATCGCCTAGAGAACTGGCAATCGTGATTCGATTGCCGACCTTAAGGTTGTGCAGCGACAAGAACGACAGCTGCAAGTTGTTAAGCGTGTTCGATGAGACCGTGTTGACCTTGAGGCCGACAGAGATTGAGCCCACCATGTACAGGCGGTTTTCGTCGCCCGGCAAACTCCTGAACAGCTCAATCGTATGTACTCGCGGTTGCAATGATTGTTGCAATCCGGTCCACGACAGGGACTTGCCCAAGTCGCTTGTATTGGCCGGGACCACGGTGGGCGGGCTCAAGTTGCTGTAGTGATACCTGCCGGGAGGGCCAGCGGCATAGCGATAGTAGCAGACGTAATTGCCGATGGTAGTCAGGCCATTGCTGCCCGCAGTGCCA
>Ga0129336_10001230_pt1 | contig 15432 bp, 31 predicted proteins | sample CPB6_02_DNA_FD_96878 | JGI IMG/M metagenome (GOLD analysis project Ga0129336, IMG submission 96878) | Freshwater to marine salinity gradient microbial communities from Chesapeake Bay, USA - CPBay_Sum_0.6_0.2_DNA | ecosystem: Environmental > Aquatic > Marine > Coastal | place: USA: Chesapeake...
GTGCCTCTACCACTGGGCTACAAGGGCAAAGTAGAGCAGGTAGGACTTGAACCTACGATAACCGAATTATGAGTTCGGGGCCTTGACCAACTTGGCTACTGCTCCTTAAACCTATTTATTATTATAGAGCAGGTCATGATAGTTTGTCAAGTATTGCCTAATTTATCTCTATACAGGTTAGTTTCTTTAAAAATAGGATGATCCATTGAGTGCCTCAAATTTAAATATTTTTTATCATTAAATGATGTAAATCTAAAAAATATCATTTTGATATATTCTTCATTTGTAAATATTTTGTGAGGTCTCCAATGTATCACTTCATTTGGATTAAAAACTAAAGCACAATTATTTTCTAAATTATATAATTTTAAGTTTAGACCTATGTCCCAAGAAGTATTTGACGATAATTGAAAATTAATAATAAGACTATTATCGTCTGCATCAAAATGTGGAGGTAAATTTGGTTTGCCGTATTTACCACTATACTCTACAGCAACGGTATTACTTAATGACAACTCGCTACCAAACGAAGTTTTAGCAATACTGTTTATTTTTTCTCTAATATTATCTGGAATATTTTCAAAGCGCTTAAATTGAAGCCTGCCAAGTGCTTGATCGATGCCTACTCCATCGTTATCTTTAGAATTTATGTAATTGTTGTTAACTTTAGGTATGTCATATTGGTCTAATATGCTTTCAAAAAATTTTAGTTCTTCACTTGTAAAAATATTTTCATATTTTTTTATATTATCAAAAAGATTAACTTGTTGATTATCTTCAATTTGTTTTATTGCATCATATATACTTAATCCTTTTATTTTTTCGTAAATTTTATGTTCTGTAGGATTTGATAATATTTCTAGCAAAATTTCTACTGCTTCGGACGAGGAGAATTCTTGTAAATTTTCATAACTTTTTTTATTGTCTAAATTGTAAAATCTAAAGAATAACATTTTTACAAACTCATCTTCTTTAAAATTTTTTATAGGTCTCCAATGAAAATGCTCGTTAGCATTAAAAATTAATGCAGAGTTATCTTCAAGTTTATAAGAATCATAGTCAACCCCTAGATTCCAAGATGTATTTGCTGACAACTGAAAATCAACTACAACTGCACTATTATCACGATCAAAATGAGGTTTTAATGAAGGCTTGCCATATTTTTTGTTATATTCTACATAAACAATATGATCAAGTTTAAAATTAGAATTTAATAAATTATTTATTATTTTAGTAATTTTTTTAGTAATTTTGTTTGGTAGATATATGTTTCCTAATTGTAATCGTCCTAATTCTTGATGTAGTCCCCATCCATTATTTACAAGATATGACTTAAAGTTGTTTTCTTGGTCAACCTGCAAAAATGATATTTGATTTTTTATGTTGCTGTCTATAATCAATAACTCTTGAGTTGAAAAAATATTATTAATTTTATTAACTGTCATATTATAACCAAGTATATCAAATTTATTTTATCTCCATGTTATCCAGATAGAGGTATTGCCTATGTCAAAAATAATGCCTTTATTTATTTTACTTACCTTAAATATTTTCCAAGGAAGTTTGTAGGTTTTTATTTTTATTAACAATTTTAGACACCCTTGGTTTTTTTGATAATATCTATAACTATCATTTTCATTCCAAGACCATTTAACTTTCCGTCTGAAATATCAATTGATTCAATTTCTGAAATTATTTTGTCTTTAACTGATTTTACTATTTTATGAGTACCATTACATTCTGGGTATTCACTTGAAAATCCACATCCACAAGCCATATTTATCTCCTTTATATCGTTATTTTTATTTTTTTTATTTCTTTAAAAATTTCTAATGCTAATGAAAACATTTCATCTCCATAAACATGGATCATAATATTTTTATATCCAAAATTTTTAATATCTTCTATTTTATCATAAAGATCCTGTATGTTGTTTATTGGAACAAATATTATTTTTGTTTTATCTGATTTGTCCAATGTCCCATCAACTAATCTTCCATACGAAACGATGTTTGCATCACTATATTTTGACATATCTGGACAAAACTCATCTTCTAACCCAGAAACATAAACATATGGCCTATCTGTTGGTAATTCATTAAATGACTTTATGTATGAACAAAAATATTTTTTTCTATCAAAAAAATTACTTGTGTCATTTGTTTCATTTATCACACCTCCAAAAAATTTTTCAAAATCATTATCAATTAATCCAGGAACAAAGTTTATTCTAACCCTATCTTTTTGTATTAAATCTAATGATTTAGATATTGAGCATAGATACTGTGGAGAGATATTGTATGGCCGAACTGCAATTAAATATTTTAGTTTTTGATTTAAATTTATTGATCGTGCAACTCTTATAAACTGATCTGGCAAACCTGTAGCATAAGGAAGTAGCCACCCATAAAATCCAGAGTCCTCTAGTATGTCTGATATATACTCTAGACTTTGGTCGGTATGTCTACCAAACCAATAAAAATTGATATCATTCATAATTAATTACCTTAAATGCATCGCCTGTTTCTTCATCTATAAAATCCCAATGCCATTTCTCCCAGTATGGAACTCCATTTTCATCGTAATCATCCCATTTAGGATCAGACATATCCATGTCTAATAACTTATAAAATGTTCCATATTTCTGATATAATGGCCAAAAAGTATCCCATAGCCATCCATAATATTTATATTTAAACCCCTTTATGCCATCATCTTCCATATATGATAGTTTTAGCATGTTCTTAGACGCTATCGATCCCGCTAAATTAGCAATCCATCGCAAAGGAGGGCGGGAGTTGTGAATAGCCTCAGAATTATCTAGGATTGATCTTGCCTTATTCATACTATCTAATTGATCCATACTGAGCGTCTTTCTTTTTACCGTCAATTATTATGCCAGCCCTTGGGCCATCCTGTAAAACCTCATGAGAATCTTCTTGATTAAAATATAATAAATCTCCAGGTTCTAAAATATACTCTTTATCTTTATTCATTATCCAATGTGAATTACCTAATACCTGCCAATATAAAACATCATTTGGGTCATTATGATCTGAAACAGAATGATCTGTTATTGAAAATCTCAATGCTTGCATATGCCAAAATGCTCCACAATTACAGTTACCTCTGCCAGTTTCTGTGTAATACATACATCCTTCTCCGCTATTGCCATCATTAACTTTTGACATTAGTTCTCTTATACCATCAAATACTTTAAATAAATTATTTTCATCAAAAAGAAAATATCCATTATGCGCCAATATGCTGCCAATTGTTACAGCACTTGTCCATCCAGATCGTTTTTGCATATTTTCATTAGGAATTTTTGATAAGTCATATACAAATTTTAAAACCTCATCCCAGGTTATTGTTGGTTTTTGAAAGTTTTTAAAATATAAAATTTCTTTATTTTGTTTAGCGTTTTGCCATATTTCCTTCACGAATTAACTCCCATTCTCCAGTTTCTCTTGCAACAAATACATTTCCAGTTTCTCTATCAATGAGTAAATACTTTTCTGGACAGTTAGTTCGTAATGTTATTATTGTTTCTTCAGACATTTCAAAAAATTCTACTTGTTTTTTCATAAAACTATCCCTGTCAGAATTCCTATAATAAAACTAAATAGTCCTACGGACCAATAAAATGTTGTTCTCATATGTTGTAAAACAATATCCTTTACTATTTCAGTAGGTATAATAATTTCATAACCTTCATTGTCTGGATCTGGAAAACTATAGTTTTTCATTTATGCTCCTTGAGATGTCTGTTTAGTGTATCATGGGCAAATATACCCCAACGCACTTCTGTTTCTTTTTTGCAAATCGGACAGACTACCACTTTATTATTCATATATCAATTATACAGGAAATAGTCTATTTTGTAAAGTTGTAAAATATTTATGCAACTTCTTTTTTATGCCATCCACACATTTTACAAGAGTATACTATATATATAACTCCGTCTATTTTAACCTTACTCTTACTTACAAAGGTTTGATGTAAATGCACAATTGCAAATTTTACAACCTTTTTAAAATTTTATACTAAACTAAAAAATATTACGGCTGTCATAATAACCAAAGAAGAAATAATGATATTTCTTTTAGTTTCTTTTGACCATTCCTTCATTTCAATTGCCATTGCTTTCTCCTATCCCATATATTTATATATAAAATGTTTATCGCATACATCAATAATCTGTCCAGTATCTTTGTCTGGTTGAGTATATTTTGCAATATCGGAACACATGTTGCATATTTTTTCTTTGCCGCAATTTCTGTCTGGGCACAATGATCTTTTATTTTCAGCATCAATTGAGGCGGTATAAAAAACACCACAATTAGGGCATAATACTCTTACAGCAATCATAATAACTATTATACACTAAGGCTTATAGAGGCATCAAAGTAATTAAATATTTTTATTTGTTGTTATTTTACCTTTTATTTTTACCCATGTACCTATTTTACCCGCTTTAACCTTATCCCTAAGAGTCTCAGCAAAGTCTGTTCCTATTTCAGAACCAATATATTCTTCGCCTGTTTCCATGTCTATTATTTTCCATTTAGATGGGGCTTTGGTATGAATTATTAAATCAATTGGTTTTTCAAATGATTCAACAGAAGATCCGTCTTTGAGAACTCTTCTTTCTGTCATTAACAATCTTCTTTTGAGGAAAAGAAAACTTTAGATGGATCGTCCCAGCATCTTCCATAGAGGGTGTGTCTATTACCATTAGTTACTTTAGTAACTCTATGCTCAAACTCTCTATAAAGAGGAACATGAACAAGCATGCCTGGTTCAGGTTTTATGCTGTATTGTTTATTCTTAAATTCTAAAATACCACCATCAAAGTTGTCATTTATATAAACATTAAAAGATGCTGATATCTTTCCTTCAGATTTAACATTATCTCTTCCGCTTCCATCAGGGAAGTTTACAATTGTTCTTTGAATTTCATCTGCATCTTGCTCATCTCTTTCATAGTGCCAGTCCATAGCAAAATCTACAGTTGAGCCTAATTCTTTGATTATTTGATCCTCTGGCACTTCAAAAAAGGATTGAAGGGCACCAGCCCCTGCAAAATGTTTTGGAAGAACGGAAGCCAGCCTAAGTTCAATATCGTACAAAAATGGAATGGGTCTGTGCTGAGGATTATATTTTGGATGAGGTGGTAGCATTTCTCCATTTTCATTGTATTGTGCAATATATCCTAAAAACTTATTTTTTATATTGCCTCCATAGGGTGAGCGCATTGTTGTATACCATTCATCTGGATTATTGGCTTCTTCATTCATCCATGCCAATTCTTCTTCAGTTAAAATATTTCTTATTACCCAAAGATCTTTTTCGATATATTCTTTTTTGGGTTCCCATATTTCTCTTAATTCTTGTAACGCTGCTTCGGGGTATAGTTCCATGTTTTTAATTATATCAGACTATTAATAAATATTTTACAGTTAAAATTCGATGGTATTTATAATATCAATTTAGCATTTATCCGAAGTCTTATAACTTCCTGGGGTTATGTCTTTAAAGCATGTTCCATAAAGCACATGCCTAATATTTTTGTATGTGTGGCGTACCGCATGTGTGTATTCTTCGGTAACTGGTATATTAACAAGCATGCCTGATTTAGGTTTGATTAGATAGGGCTTGTATTTAAAATCTAGTTCTCCGCCTTCAAAGTCGTCATTAATATATACGACAAATGCGCCTGTAATGGTTTCGTTAACTCCGCCATCTTCGTATGAATCATAATGCCACTCTAGCGTGTAGTCTTTTTTTGCTTTATATTGGTCTACAGGCTTGTAGGACTGAATTGTTGAGTGTGGGTTATATGTTGATGGCAAAACCGATGAGAGTCTTTCGAAAATGCCTCCAGGCTTGGTGAACAAAGGAACATCATGCTGAAAATTGTGCCCTAAAGGCGAGAGGACATTTCCATTTTCGTCTCTATCCAAGTCTCTACCAACATATTTATTCATAATTAGTTTGTCACTAGATCTCATTGTTGTGTACCAGTCATTTTCGTCTAAACAATAAACCATTAGGGCATCTATTTCTTCTTGAGATAAAAAATTCTCTATGACCCATAATTCTTTGTCTATGTAAAGTTTTTCCATAATGTCTATTATATCACTCGATTAGTCTTTAAAGTTCGGCGGAAAATAGAATATCAAACCTAAATATGCTCTAAACGAGCACTATGGTTTAATAGCCTATAATATGCCTATGTCCCCAACCATCCTATATATTATCTACCACAAAGAATACAATGCCATAAAGATAGGGGTTGGAGATATAACTGGTAAAAGGTTTCGCCAACATAGGACCAAAGGATGGGAATTGGTTTGTTATTGGTATTTTCAAAATCGGCGGGAAGCCAGAAGAACAGAATCTATAGTACTACAAACCCTAAGAGAGAGATATGGACATTATCTGGATAAGGGGGATATGCCATATGGGGGATATACGGAGACATTTAATGCATCAAAAATCACCAAGAGAAGGTTGATTGGTTTGGTCAATAAGGCTATAAAGGGTTGATGGTAATATTTATTTACCCTCGCATTTTAGAGACTCTGATGTAGGGTTTGCAACAGCATCTAGCGTTGGCTTTACTACTATTTGATCGTTTACTATATCAAGATCAGGCCTTAAGCCCATTTTAATAAATGTTTTAATCCATCTTTCTGTCCATGGTCCCATATATTTAGTATAGCATAGGGTCTATTGATTTATATACCGTCGCTCAACAGGAAAATCATATTTGGTTCGGTTTGTAGGTGCTGCAGAAACCTTTCTACCACCTACCCTCATAACAGGTTTGGACTTGCGAGGTTTTCTATAACCCTTGATCTTACCTTTAGTCTCTCGTCTTGGCTTAAAGTCATGTACGAAGATGTTGATCATATATCAATTATATCTGGTTTGGATGGTTTGTCAAGCATAGTTATCCACAGGCATATGATGGTTTTGAGATTATTTATCCACAAGTTATCCACAGATAAATCTTACTGATTAGATTATTAGATAGGGTTAAAGTGGAGTAAAGTGGAGGATAGTGGTGGATGGAGCACTTTTTAATGGGGGCGTCGTAATCCCAAACCACAAACCATATATCCCCAAACCCTTATACCACATATCCGCATATCTGTCAAACCATCATATAAAGGTTTGGCATTATACATGCAAAACCATGGTTTGTCAAGTGTTTATATGCATGAAAAATTGCCAAATATTCCAGGAAATTTGAGATTATTTCGTAATACTTTTAAAAAAGTTTGAAAAGGTTTGAAAATGTTTTAAAACCAGAAAACAATGGTTTGTTATTCCTTATTAGGGAGATTATAGAGAGGTTCGTAATCTTTTTTAACTTCCCTCGCTGTTTTGTAGAATGCAGGGAGGAATGGTTTGAGCGGTGCCTTTGCAATTGTATACAACATGCCCGTTAAAACCGTCATGTCATTTGAAAAGGAGTCCCAATCAGATTGTTGATCATGTCTGTGTACATTCTTGTTTTGATACATTCTTGCAAAGTGACGAGGACTCATATAAACATTATACTCCTATTTATTCCCGCCTAAAAAGCGGCGGGGAATAGAAAAGATCCTTCGTAATACCCCTATAGTCAATACACTATATAGGATACACTATGGTTTGATGGTTTGACAAACCAAAAATATTATGGTATAAGGTTTGGCCAAGGATCTGGAAAATATTTTATGGTTTCGTAATAAACCTTTTAAAATGGTTTGATGGTTTGTCTAATATGTCCGATTTGATATAAATTCACGTGGGCGCAGCCCTGGGCGATTTTTACCTACTCAGTTTTATTTTGCTTTTTTTGATAGGCAAACAATAATACTGCGCCAAGATTTTTATCAAACAAAACCTCGTCCAGAACAGATTCCTCAACTTCAAGTAAATCCATTAGCATCTTGAAAGATTCATCTATGTATTGCTCACCAAGTGGGGTAAGTTCTTTTATCAAACCTTCTGCCACCATGTATGCCATTGGCAAACCAATATCGTTGTATTCTATAAATACCTTGAACTGTGGGTCATCTCTAAACTCGATCCAGAGTTGTCCTAATATACCCGTCTTATCTGCGAAGTCCATGTGCTGGTAATCCCTTGCCTCTCTGCTTGTTCATCTCTGCTACTAGTATATCAGATTCTTCCTCTGCTGACAAAAACATTGTTTCAAGGCGATAATAAATAATACGAGGCATATTTCTGACAAGATAATAACCAACTCGTTCCAAGTCAATAGACATATCTTCGGTTAGCATTTTTGCTATTCGTTCTGCTGCCCTTGTTTCTTTGTTGTGCGTAGGCTTTCTAACGCTATATCGTGACATAGTTCCTCCTCTTAGATTGTATCAAAAAAAGTGAGGGGGCGCAAGTGGCAAGTTACTTACGCCCCACTCTGATGTACGGGACAGGGACCCAACCTGTGCCGTTTATAAGGCCTACCCTGCTGCAGCAGAAGTAAGCGGAATTCCTAAATGATATCTAATAAATTCATCAATAGGGTGCCAGTCTTCACCACTGCCAACCATACCGTCGGTCAAGTCGATAGTGATTGGGTGGTCCATAAATCCTTGGTCGGACGGGTCGCAGGCATATAAGCCAAACCCAGTCTCATCCAGAATGCTATGCTGCAGTAGATGACTCACAGCCATACGTATATAGTATGACTCATCCCCTCTTCGTGGTGCTGCATGCTGCAGGGCCTGTGCAAGGTCCCAATACATGCTGTCTTCACCCCAGTGGCTGTACAAGGCAACACCAAGGTCTTCGGATTGTTTAAATACGAATGTACACCGTGCTCCCATTATCGCTTACCTCCTAGGTCAAACCAGCCAACAGCCTCTAGGTCTTCCTCATCAATGATTTCTAGGTCGTCGTTCATTTCATCTTTCCTTTCTGTAGGGTTTATTTCCATTGTATCACTCTGCCTCTGAAAAAGCAACTACGGACAAATCGGACAAAACCTCATTCCAAACCTGGTCTTCCGATAGATCTGATTCAACTGAGAAGTTCATATATGCTCCCGTAGGCTCATGAATTACCTCTATATTGTAATTAGGCATTCTCTGCCTCCCTCGCTGCAATAGCAAATGATAGGTCATATGTAAGGCTATATAGGTTTGCCAAAGCGTCTGTATAGCCTTCCCAATACTTACGCTCCATGGATTCCATGGCGTCTGAGTAGTCGTTCTCTTCCTCAATCTCCTGGGCCATTTGTAGTTCTGCTTCAGCCTCTAGCATTTTAATTTTGAGTTCGCCATGCATGATGTCGACGCCCTCAACTTTAAGATTAACTAGTTTCTGTAGTCTGTCATCTAGGGTTGTTGCTAGTATTTCCATTATTATCCTTCCTGTGCATTCTTAAGTATATACGACATACCTACCACTTGTCCACTTATGAAGTTATACTCAATATCTAAATCATTAAAGTCTTTTGAGGCAGGGTCTAATGAATCCATTTGTTCTTGTAGACCCTCCAAATCCTGTTCAAGACTAATGATAGTAATCTTAATAAATTCAATAAGATGTTCTAGTGTCATGCCTTTTCCAATCTATATTCAGGGACAAACTCTTCAGTCAAGTATACCTTGTGGGTATCACATTCTGCAACACACTCTAGGTCTGCCTCGCCCATATAGTGACATTCATTACAGATTTCTCCACAGTCATTCTCACAATACTCCATAGTATTATTAGAATCGCAGTCACGGCACTTATTGTCATAAGACTCAATCTCATTTACATTACCTGCCTCAAACTGCATCAAACCACCCCACCCTGTTTCTTCTTCGTAAGATAGTTCAAAGTCAAGGTCTGGATACTGTTCAGATAGTTTAGATATAGCCTCAGTAGGTGGAGACCACGCAGTGTTGAAGCGGTATGCAAGGGAAGTATTATCCTCTTCCATTAGTTCTGTATCAGGATACTCATCATTGTCACGAACAGCAACATCCCATTTAGTTCCCCAGTTACGAACATTCCAGTCATACCAGTAGTTACCCTTGAACATAAGGGCTTCCTCTAATGGTTGCTTGTGGTCAGGTTGCTTTAGGTATTCCTCGTCGGATACGCCGTCCTGAATATGATTATATATATTATGAAATGCAAATACTGGATTAGAGTATTTAGTATCTGATAACTCCATATTACCAGTTGTAGGATTCCATGAGTCGTGGGTCTTTACAAATGGTTTGTTGAGTTGTCTCTTGACATCTGCAATAAGAGCAGAATCACCCTCTATGGTTAGAGAGTTATAGCACCAATTGGGCATTGGGGTCCTTTCTGTAGGTCGTAATCAAATTTTAGCAAAAATGCAAGGGTATGTCAAGTAACTATTCCCAATATCTAAGGATAACCTGCATAGTGTGATGAAGATCACAATCACAGTCTCCGCCATTCATGTTTTCCATGAATTCAAAATGAGATAGATTATCCTCATAGATTTCTGTTACGAGTTCATCTATGGTGTAGGGTTTGTAGGTTGTTGTCATGTCTTTATTATTGCAAATTTTTGGGAAAAAGTCAAGCCTTACGTAATAACAAAACTAAAAAATCTCATGTCCGATATGTCCGAATTCACGTGGGGTTTTTGCAATTTTTTTATGATCCAAATTTTTATAAAAAAAATATTGAGCAGTTTATACTCTTGCTCAGGAGTTGTGTAAATTATTTTTTTACACTAGCGACATTGTATTGCGAACAATACTAAGCAGACGATTTTTTTCTGCGGTAATTGTTGCGTCAAAACCAGAAGCAGCAGCAAGTAGAGATTCGTTAGAACCACCACGAGCAGAGCGGTGCCAATCAAGGCGTTCAGTTAGAGCATTGAAAGCACCCCAAGCAGTACCAGCAATCATTCCATTGAACTCACCTGTGTAGATGTCGTTGATAACATCAACCTTGTTAGTCCATTTTGTGAGAGCAGCCTTTTTCTCATCTTCAGGCTTAGGATAAGCAGCAAGAACAATCTTATTGAAATCTTGTGCTGTGATTTCTTTCTCAATCATTTCTTTAGCCATGATGTCGAAAGCGTCCATGTAAGCGTTAGCAAGACCAAGAGCCTCACGAGCAATCTGAACTTTACCATTAGCGGTTTGTGTATGGCGAATCTTGAAAGATTGCTTGATACCATTACGCTTTTTCTTGCCACCTAGAGCAAGGTTTAGGGTATTAGCGCATACAACACGAACGGGTGTGATAGACGCTTGAATAGCAATAGAGCCGTCATGTGATGTGTTGATAAGCAAATAAGTTTTTACCTTATCCGCAACACCGCTAGGGTCTAATACTGTTTCACGCTCAAGAGCAAGTGAGCCGAATACAACACGACCACCACGAATTGAGCCAGCAGTTTCCCAACGACCTCCGCCGTCAAGGATATTATCACCGAATGAGAATAAATCTTCATTCTGTAAAACATGATAACGCTCACCTACAACACCGAGAACATCGGTTTGTGTGTTATCCGTAGGGTTAGTACGAACAACATATTGGTAAGCCTTATCTGATGTAAGGGTATTTGGAATCTCAACATCTACCAATCTAACATTCCAATTATTTAGATTAGCAGCAGCAAGCATTTCTGCTGTTGTTTTTTCTTCTGTGAATACTGTGCCTAGACCATGCCAAGCAGGTTCACGGAAGGACGCAAAAGAAGCAACACCATTTTGTGTTTCTAACTCATGAGCCATTTTTTATTTCCTTTCTGTTATGTATTACCAATCTTAGCACAACCGATTGGGGAAGTCAAATTATCTTGCGTAAATGTCCCGACACGCCGTAAATTTGACAAAATCTAAATTTTGCGGCACGTGAATTTTTATAGAGCAGTTTACGTAGACATGCTCAGGTCTCTTGCAGGCTCCTTTAAGAAAGGATGAAAGAGGAGCACCGCTTGCAGATCCTGGCCCCTTTCATGAAGGCCAGGAAGAGTTCAACTAATCAGTGCGAGACAGGTCCTCAATTTCTGCGTCTGCATTTACATCATAGTTGTAAGAATCAACATTGACATACAAATCAATATTATCAATATCAAAATCTTTTAGTTCTGAAAGAGGAATGTTTACAGTTCCTGTTATTCTTGCAGTTGCTTCGAATTCAATTTCTTTCGTCGGATTGAATCCAAAGATTTCGCATATGGCAGTAATGATATCTTCTGAGTCCATATCAATATATTGCTCAAGGTCATTTTCCAGCCTTGCAACCTTACCTGACAATTGGTCCCATTGCTTACGCCAGTAGCGGCCACGGTCCAGTTCATATTCAATTGTAGTTACTTTATCTGTAGGGAATGTAACAGTGTCACCGTCGATTACTTTATAAGTAACTAACTGGTTTGAGTTATAGTGAAGAGGTACTTCTACTTGATTAGTTTCCATTGGTAATATCCTTTCCCATATTTTCCATTTCGTTTATTGTTTCTAGCATATCATTTATTTGGCTTTCGGTCAAGCAGGCATGAGTAACTAGAGTAGCAGTCATCGCTGATAGATGAGCAGAATACATATACATGGCTTTGATAAAATCTTCTTCATCTAGTTCGTGTCTGTGATGAAAAATAGCAGAAGCCATTCCCATAACTTCTTCGTCATGAACGGCATCTCTCGTTGCCTCTTGTATTGCTAATGCGGTTGATAACATTTGTTTCCTTTCTTTGGGTACTTACTAAGTTTAGCAGAATCTAGCGAAAAATACAACTCCGCCCTTAAAGAAATATCGGCGTGTCGCCCCAATGTGATTAATATCACAAGCCCACGTGGATTTTTTGGAGCAGTTTTACATCATGCTCAGGATGAAGGTTCTCAAGGGACTTTCGCAACAAGATCAATGCAATCTAGTTTTGCATCGCAGGTTGCCTTGAACACAGAGAACAATTTTAGTTGTGGCGGGAATCTAGATGATTACACAGTTCAAACCCGCCACAATTCTATTAGTAAGTTTTTACCATAGCAAAACGCTTTGCGCCGTTGCTAAGTGTTAGACCTACACGAGTTACATTTTGTCTGATAGGTGTGAAGGAGTGAATTCGTCCTGTAACACCTGTTTTAGAAGTAGTGAATAAATCTCCTACTTGATAAGTGTATCCGCCTAATGTCATTTTTCTTGCCTTTCTATTTTGGGTTTTGTTGTGAGCAGTTTTATCTCATGCTCAGGAGAGTGAATTACAAGTATCGGGCGATAGCGTTGTAAGTAGAAGTAGAAACTACTTCCTCATCGGTCATCTTGAGAATACGGATAGCGTTCTCAATTTCATCTACCATTTCCTTGTATTGCCACTCATGGAAAGACTCAAAATCTTTCTCAGGTTCAGCAGGTAGTTCAATAGCACCTTTAGGTAGGTTGAAATCAACATTTATCGTGCCGTTGTAGCGGAGATTAGCAGATAAGTCCTCTGCCTTGTTGATAGCGGTGAGAGCGAGTTTAGCAACATCTTTGCGCCACTTTTCGTGAGCCTTGTTGAACTTCTCCTCATTAGTTTTTTGGTTAGCCTTATCTTTCTTGATTTGGTCTAACTTAGTTTCTAAAGCCTTGATGACTTTAGTTGTAGCGATTTTCACGCTAATTGCTTTTTGGCTTCTTGCCATTGTGTTTCCTTTCTTAGTGGGTTGTTATGTCTAGTCTAGCATTTTTATACTAGAAAATCAAGTTGAGCAGTTTAGCCTTCTCATGCTCAGGAGAGGTTAGCATTATGCTAAGATTACTTTGCTGTCCAAGTTGTCCAGCGTGGTGAGCCATTGACATCAAGTTTGACACGAACGGAAGTGCCGTCCTTGTTTGGCTTGATTTCTGTGATAGTGCCTGTCACCTTTGACTTCTGTGAAGTGTATAGGTCGCCTACCTTGTATGTCGCTGTTGCTACTGCCATTTTTCTTTCTCCTTTGTTAGTTGGTTATTGCTTTATGGTATTTATTATGACATTTATTTTTGGGCTTGTCAAGTCAAAATGTCAAAAATCTCATTATTTGAGATTTTATAGTCCATTGCTCCCTGCGATAGAGAGTAAAAAGACTAATAAACCTATTATTATCCAGATCTGTGTGCTCATTTTCCTATTTCTTTTTAGCAGAAAATACTATGTCTGCCTTGTTGTCAATACATAAACTACATTTTACACAAGCAGAGCCTTCTTTGTCAATTAGAGGGATAGCCTTTTTGTTCTCAGGGCATTTTGCGCCTACCTTGCCAATCATGGCTTTTAGGTCTTCCTGCCCAATTGCGAAGGTATCCGCAAGGTATGCCAGTCTAATCCCATTATCTTTATTTAGACTAATAGCAATCTCTTTATTCTCACTATCTGTGGAATAGTAGAGAGATAGGTTATCTATATTATTTAGCATTTCAGCAGCAGACTTTACTCTTGTATAAACCCAAAACTTTATATCAGGATTATTTATGATGACATGCTTCCATGCTAGTGTATATTGGTCACTAAAGAAATCTCCGTCCCAGTGGATACGGAATAATAGGGGAGCGTCTTTCTTTTCACAATCTTTTCTAAAGTCTGCAATCATCTCAGTGAGCAGAGCCTCCATAGTTTCATGGTCTGCGTCTTTGAGTAATTCCCAATTGTGTAATAGTACGGCCTTTACTCCCTTGTAAATTCTTTCGAGTTTTCCTGCGTAGCAAACGCTTTCACAAACACTAGTGGCACCAGGGCACGAGAAAGTCTTTCCAGCAGGCAATCCAAAAGTGTTGGCAATTGTTGGGGTCTTTCCATTTTTTGATACGGCATTAGTCACCTTCCTATCCATAGAGCGTTTTAGTTTCATATGGGTTCCTTTCTTTACTTTATTCTAACATTTTTATTTTGAAAAGTCAAATTTTTTGTGCTTAACTTTACGGGAATATGCTTTTTTGTTCCTTAATGGTTGGGCAGCATTAGATCTTCGCAACTCTTGTATTTTGCGAATTTCTTCCTTAGTTTTTTTCCACATAAGATTAGTTTATCATAAAAATATCAAGAAATCAAATCAGGAGTTTCTGTACAAAACGGACATTTCGGGCGCCACGTGGGCTTTTCAATCCCAAATAAATAATTCAAATCTTTCGTCATCGCCAATTTCAATTTCTTCTTTTTCACCAAATTCGTTTTCAATTGTTGCGTGAAATCCAGAAAAAATTTCTTTTATTGAAATTATTTTTACAACCTCATCACCAATACCAATTAGATCATCTACTTCTAATTGGTTGGCGTTGAGAATATCAACAAGGCGATAGTCCATGTTTATCATTGTAGCAGACATTTAGCGAATAGATACCTCTCCATTACGATAAAAAGTTTTTGTATACATTTTACCTGTTGGGTCTGATAGGTTGTAGGTTGCGTATTCTTTAGCCTCGCCAAAATCTACGCATTTATCCCAAGCATTTACCGCTTCAAGTAGGTCTGAA
>Ga0129336_10001232_pt1 | contig 15403 bp, 25 predicted proteins | sample CPB6_02_DNA_FD_96878 | JGI IMG/M metagenome (GOLD analysis project Ga0129336, IMG submission 96878) | Freshwater to marine salinity gradient microbial communities from Chesapeake Bay, USA - CPBay_Sum_0.6_0.2_DNA | ecosystem: Environmental > Aquatic > Marine > Coastal | place: USA: Chesapeake...
AGTTTCCAATTCTGTATCCAGCCCATACGGGGTAAGGGTTTCCGCGATTGACCCTGAAAAGACGCAAACATACCCGAGATTCAAAACGCTCACGGACGGTGACGACCAAAGCCGTTCGGGGGCATTGGCGGATTTGGCGGCCCGGGTGCTTGGTGTCGAGCTCATGCCGTGGCAGTTGTTGACGCTCGGTGATCAGCTGGGGCTCGGCTCTGATGGTCGCCCGGTGTTTCGGCAGTCAGTGGTGTCGGTCGCGCGCCAGAACGGCAAGTCGACTGCCCTGAAAGCATTGGTGCTGTACTGGCTGATCGAGATGCCGCGTATCCGGGGCCAACAGCAAACAGTGCTGACCACGGCGCACCGTCTTGATCTTGCGGCCGAGTTGTTCAACCAGTTGGCTCCCCTGCTGGTGGCACAGTTCCAAGCCAAGGTGATCTACAGCTACGGGCGGCAACCTGTTGAGCTTCCGGCTGTCGGGGACTATCCGGGTGCCCGCTGGTTGGTGCGCGCGGCGACACCGTCGGCTGGTCACGGCCTCAGCTGTGATCTTGTGGTGGTGGATGAGCTGTGGGGTTGTTCGGCTGACAGCGTTGAGGGCGGCCTGATCCCGACGATGCGAGCCCGGCGCGACCCGCTGCTGTCGTGCTGGTCAACGGCTGGGACGGAGTCCGAGTCCGACGTGTTCAAGCGTTTGCGTGAACGGGCCATGGGCGAGATCGACATGGGTATCAGATCGCGTCTGTACTTCTGCGAATACTCGCCGCCGTCCAACATCGACCCGCTCAGCTTGGAGGCCGCCATCTGGGCAAACCCAGCGCGAGGCTTCATGCTGGAGGACGAAACAATCGTGGAAGAACTGAAGCAGCCCAACAAGGAGGAGGTGCTGCGGACGGTGTGCAACCTGTGGGTTCAGTCCCACCGGGCATGGCTTGACGCAGGCATGTTCGAGTCGTTGCGGGCCGACATCAAGCTGCCCGCCGAGGGCGGTGTGCTTGCCGTTGAGGCCTCATCCCACGACGACAGGTTCGTCGGTGTCCGAGCCGTGGAGGTGGGCGACAAGGTGCACGTCACCGTTGAGTTCATCGTGTCCACGCTGGCTGATCTCTGGCAGTCGGTACGCGAATCCCAGAAAGCCCACAAGGGGCAAACCCTCGCTATCGGGGCCAGCCTTGACGTGCACCTGTCCCCCGAGCTCAAAGGCCGGGCCGTGCTGGTCGGTATGCGGGAGCTCCAGAAGTGGACGGTCATTGTCCGCTCCATGGTTACCTCGGGGCAGGTGCTGCACACCGGGGAGCAGCTGCTGATCGAGCAGGTTTCCCGGGCGGTGGCCGTCAAGCACCAAGGGCACCTGTCGTTGTCGTCGGCTCGAAGCCCCGGCGACATCTCACTGTGCCGCGCGTTTGTGTGGGCCGTCGCACAGGCAGGCAAACCCAAGACGCAAACCCGCGCCGCGTACGCGTTCGCAGACTGAGGCTCTCGTTCTCTATCTGCTGACGGGTCGTTGCAAATGCAACAAGGCTGTGTCAGACTCCACGCGTGGCACTATTCGCGCGCAAGCAGACGGGGGCGTTCGGAGCTGAACCGATACGCGCCGCAGCTGGCATGTCAGCGCAAACCGCGGCCATCAACGCCACGATCGGCTACACGTCGGACTACTCCCGGCAGCAGGCCATCCAGAACAACACCATCAGCCGCGCCCGCGACCTGATCGTGTCGATGGTGTCGGGCCTGCCGATCAACCAGTACAGCCTTCAGTGGATGGGCGAGGAGTACGAGGAGGTGGCCATCCCCGGGGAGACGTGGATGTCCCGCCCCGACCCGTACGTCACCCGCCAGTTCATCCTCGCGTGGACGACGGATGATCTTTACTTCCACGGCAAGAGCGTCTGGTATGTGACTTCCCGGTCAAAGACCACGGGTTTCCCGCTGTCGTTCCAGTGGATCCCGATGGCCGACATCCAAGCGCTCGACATGTCCACCGACATCTGGCCGCGCCCCTCAACACAGCTCACCTACAACGGCATCGAGCTGGACATGGCCAACGTGATCCAGTTCCTGTCCCCCATCCAAGGCTTGCTGTATGCCGGGTGGCGCGAGCTTGAAATCGCCAACAGGCTCGACACCGCAGCCATGCGGTTTGCGTCCAACGAGATCACGGCCGGATACCTTCAGCAGACACCGGGCTCGGAGCCGATGGACGCAGAGGATCTTTCAGACCTTGCCGCCGCATGGTCGAGCGCTCGACGCAGGAACGCTATCGGCGCACTGAACTCTGCTGTCGAGTGGAAAGAGTTCCAGTCTGACCCATCCAAGCTGCAGCTGGTCGAGGCCCGCCGCCACGCCATGTCCACGCTTGCAAACCTTGCGAACGTCCCGCAGTACCTCGTCGGTGCGGACACCGGCTCCGGCATGACATACCAGAACGCCGTCGAGTCGCAGAAGCAGCTGTACTACTACGGCGCAAAGCCTTACATTGACTGCCTCAGCCAGCGCCTCTCAATGGATGACATCCTGCCGCGCGGCCGTTTCTGCCGGGTTGACGTGTCCGAGTTCATCCGTGAACCCGACACCATGATCGACCCGCGAACAGGGCAGGAGTCCGACACGTCCGACATGGAAAGGCAGCCCGCATGAAGCTCCAGTTCAGTAATTCGTCCGTCACCCTTGACGCAGCCGCAGGCGACGCAGAGCCGAGGATCTCCGGCATTGCGGCCCCCTATGGTGTCGACGCTGAAGTGTCCACGGGGCAGCGCGTCCGCATAGCGGCGGGTGCCCTCCCCATTGACGGCAAGATGCCCCGCCTGATCGTCGAGCACGACACCAGCCGCGTTGTCGGCGTGGTCGACATGCGTGAGGAAACCGATGCCGGGATGTTGTTCTCGGCCAAGATCGCGGACACGGCCGAGGGCCGTGACCTCGTGGCGCTGCTCAAGATGGGCGCGCTCGACTCAGTCTCAGTCGGTCTGTCCGTGACGGACTACGAGATGGACGGCAAGACCATGCTGGTCAAAGCCGCCAGCTGGGAGGAGCTTTCGGTGGTGTATGCCCCGGCGTTCCCCCAAGCGCAAATCACCCAGATCGCCGCCTCCAACCCGGAGGATGACGAACCCCAACCCGACACAGAGGAGAACCAAGTGTCCGACAACAACACCCCGGTCGAGGCAGCTGCTGCCGAGGCCATCCCGACCCAGCCCATCTACGCGGCCGTCGCCAAGCCCGCCCGCCTTCCCTCTGCTGCCGAGTACATCGCTGGCATCCTGAAGGGCGGCGAGGCAGCCGAGGCAGTCCGCAAGCAGGTGCAGGCAGCCGCCCCCTCGGTGACCACCGCTGACGACCCGGGCCTCCTGCCCGAGCCGCTGCTGGCCCCCGTCTACAACAACTTCATCGGCCGCCGCCCCGTGGTCGACGCAGTCGGTGTCCGCGCAATGCCCGCCGAGGGCGCAGTGTTCCGCGTCCCGTACGTCCAGACCCACAACTCGGTCGGCCAGCAGGCATCCGAGCTCGGCACCCTCACCGCGTCGCTGTACGCCGTGTCCAGCTTCGACATCACCAAGCTGACGTTCGGTGGCTACTCGAACGTGTCTGAGCAGATCATCTCGTGGAGCTCGCCCGAAATCATCGGCAGCATGCTCGACGACATGTCCCGCGTGTACGCCTACGAGACGGACAACTACGCCGCCGACCAGCTCCTCGCGGGCTGCACCCAGAGCGCCGTCCTGACCGACCCGACCTCCCCGGCCGAGTGGGTGTCCGACATCTACGACGCGGCTGTGACGATCATCAACAACAGCTACGGCAACGTCCCGACCCACCTGTTCCTCAGCCCCAACATGTTCGCCAGTCTCGGCAAGCTGGTGGACACGACGGGCAGGCCGCTTCTGGCCCCGACCATGCCGATGAACGCGTTCGGCTCGCAGACCCCCGGCGGCCTCGCAGCCAACGGCTCGGCGTTCGGCCTCACCGTCGTCGTCGACCGCGGCTTCGCAGCCGACACCGTCATCGTCGGTGACCCGTCCGGCTACCAGATCTGGGAGCAGCAGAAGGGCGCGATCAGCATCGACAGCCCGTCGACGCTCAGCCGCACGATCGCCTTCCGTGGCTACTTCGCCACCAAGATGGTCGACGCAACCAAGTTCGTCAAGCTCACCTGATCTGACGACAGAGGCGTAGAGGAGTCTGGAGCATGGCAGTTTTCACCGTGACCAACAGCCGCCGGGTGGATAACACCGTGGCGCTCCAGACCCTCACGCCCACTGACATCGGAGTTGGCCAGTCCATCACGGTCGCCGGAGTCGGTGCCACCTTCAACGGCACCTTCACCGTCATCAGCACCGAACCCTACGAGCTCGTCGCAGTGAACGAGTTCGGGGAGCTGGTGTTCGAGCCGTCCGTCCTCAAACTCAACCAGCTGATCTACGAGCTGGCCGGGGATGACTCGGAGTACACGGCAGCGGACGGCACCATCACATGGACGCAAACCTGCACATGGATCACCAACCAGAACGTGTTGGACTGGCTCGGTATCAGCCCGGCCACGGCCAACGACACAGCGTTCGTAACGGTATGCACGGATGCCGCGAACGCCCTTGCGTACCGTCGGAGGAAGTCCGCTGGCTACGGCCAAGACTCCCTCACGACGGTGCCAAGCGGGGACGTGAAGCTCGGCACCATCATGTATGCCGGGAACCTGTACAGGATGCGCGGCTCGGTCGACTTCCAGACGTTCGAAGCGTACTCCAGCGGGAGCCAGCCCATCTCCGCTATGGGCGAGATCCTCAGGCTGTGGGGCTGCAACAGGGCACAGGTCGCATGACGTGGGCCGCACTAATGACGCTCGGGAACGGCTCTGCGCGGAGCTCACAGCGGCGGGTATCACCGTCTGCGAAGACTCCCGCAACGCCCGCCCCGGTGTCGTCGTCGTCGAGCCCCCAGTGCTCACCCGCTCCACATTCGGAGGGGCAGGCACCCAGCTCATCTGCGAGTTCACGCTGTACGCGACAGCGCCGCCACCCGGAAACCTTGACGCGCTCAAGGCCCAGCTGGAGTTGGTGGACGCTGTGATCAACGTTGTTCCCGCCACGGCCGCCCAGCCCACCGAGTACGTCGTCGGGTCGCAATCCCTCCCGGCGTACTCGATCACCGTCCAATACCCCGCCTACTAGGAGAACTTATGGCCACCTACAAAGTCCTCGCGGACAACATCTCGGGCAAGCAGCCCGGGGACACGATCACCGACGACGAGCTCGTCGGGGCAAACATCGAGGCGCTCATCGAATCTGGGCACCTCGCCAAGACCACCAACAACAAGAAAGCAGAGGACTGATCATGGCTATCTTCGTGATGAAGAACGCGTCGGTCACCATCAACAGCGTCGACCTGAGCAGCTACTGCTCGTCGGTCGCCGTCGACTACAACGTGGACGCAGTGCCCGCAGACGTGATGGGCACCGCCTACCACGTCTTCCAGCCGGGGCTCGAAAACTCCACCGTCACCGTCACCCTCAATCAGGACTTCGCAGCCACCAAGACGGAGGCCACCATCTTCCCGCTGGTCGGCACCACCACAACCGTTCTGGTCAAGGCCGAGTCCGGCGCAGTGTCGGCCACCAACCCGAGCTACACCTGCACCGGGTTCCTCGCCTCCAGCCAGCCCGTCAACGGGGCCGTGGGCGACCTCGCCTCCATGCAGCTGGTGTTCACGGGCCGCGTCGTCAAGGCAACGACCTGATCCATGTTCCTGTTGCACATCACCACCGTGCGGGCTGATGGCTCACAAGACACAGTCGAGCTGAGCATGGCATCCCAGCTGGAGTTCGAGGCCATGGAAACCATGAGCCTCATCGACGCGCTGGACAACCGGGTAAGCCAGAAGATCCTTGCCCGGTTGTCATGGCTCGCCAGCAAACAGAACGGCATCGTTGTCCCGGCCTCCCTCGATGAGTACGCAAAGACCATCAAGAGCGTCGGGTACAAGGTGGAAACAATCCCTTTTGGAGAAGCGGCATCCACGCCGTCTTCGCCGCCCTCATCCTCCGAGGCATCCCCTACACAGAGCTCATAGCAATGCCGCCGACGCTAGTGGCAACGCTGGCGCAAGCATTACAGGAAAGGCAGCAATGACAGTCCCCAAGTCCTCAGTCAAGGTTGTGGGCTTGGAGCAGGCGCTGCGTGACCTACGCAAAGTGGAGCCTGCCTATGTTGCCGAGTTCCGTAAGCGCGCCCGCGCAAACGCTAACGAGGCGGTGCAGGCCATCAAGGTCGAGTTCGATCACACGGCCCGAGGCTGGAGCAACAGCAACTACCCGCTCACCGGGATGCGGCGCGGCTCCCTCATCAAGGGCCGAGACGTCCGCTGGAACAAGCAGAAAGCCCGGCGCAACATCAAGTTCAAGCTCGGCGGCCCCCGCAAGTCATCCCGCCAAGGCAAAGTATTTCGGATGTTCTCAATCATCCAGTCCGACCCGGCTGGCGCTATCTACGACATGGCAGGCAAGGACGGCGGGGCATACAACCCAGAAAAGCAGTTCGAGGAAAACCTGCTGGCCAAGGACGCGCCACACCGCAAGGCCCAACCCAACCGTCCCGGCAAGGGGCCGTCGCGCTACATGTGGCCCGGCGCATGGTTCTACCTCCCGCAACTGGAAGACAGGATGCTCGACCTAGTGCACGACCTAGAACGTAAGATCAACAAGCAACTAGTCAAAAGGCCGCGCCGATGAGCATCATCCTCCCCATCCTCACCGAGTACGCAGGCAAAGGCGTACAGGCGGCCATCGGTGACCTCAAGAAACTCGGCAAGCAGCAGCTGGCGAGCGCTGTTTCTGCCGGGGCGCTGGTGGACGTGGCCCGCCGCTCAATCCAAGCAGCAAACGAGGACGCAAAGTCGCAGCGGCTGTTGGCTAACACGCTGAAGAACACGGCGTTTGCGCGTGAGGCTGACATTGCGGCCGTGGAAAAGAACTTGCAGGCGTTGCAGTACAGCGCGGCCGTGGCCGACGACGAGCTGCGCCCGGCGCTGTCAACCCTGCTGCGGGTAACCAAGGATTCAACCGAGGCGCAGAAGCTGCTCAACGTGGCGCTCGACATCAGCGCCGCCACAGGCCGCGATCTCGGCAACGTGTCAGTCAGCCTGAGCCGCGCCTACCAAGGCAACGTCGGGGCGCTGCGCCGCCTCGGGCTCGCCGTCTCCGACGGGGCCGTCGCCAACAAAGACTTCCAACAGGCGCTTGACGAGATCATCCCGGTAGTCGAGGGCTCCGCCAAGGCCGCCGCCGCTGGCGCGGACGGAGGCTGGAAGAAGCTCGGCATTGCCGTGGGCGACCTGTCCGAGATCCTCGGCACCGAGCTGAACAACCAGCTGGGCGGTGCGGTCGGGGCGCTCGGCAAGGCAACCGCCGCAGCCAACGAGTCCGGCGACAGCCAGAGCTTCCTCGGAGCCGCAGTCAAGGCCACAATCAGCAGCCTTGTCTCAGCCATTGTCCCGTTTGCAAACTTCAACCGAGGAATGCGCGACAGCAAGGACAACGCCAAGGACGCAGCCAAGGAGGTCGGCACCCTCGGGGACCGCATCAAGCAGCTCGACCAGCAGGACATCCGAACGTTCCAGAGCAATCAGAAAGCGGCCGCGCAGGCCGCCTACGCCGCCCGCATGAAGGCCGCCAAGGAGGCTGCGGAGAAGCTCGCCAAGGCGAACAAGGAGCGTCTGGCGACCGCCTTGCAGACCGCTAAGGAGAAGCTGGACGATCTCATCAAGTCCTCGGACGATTACAGGGACAGCCTCCGTGATCAGCTGTACGGCACCGTCAGCCTCGCGGACGCAGTGTCGCGCGCAAACGACACGGAGTCGGCATACAACGATGCGCTGCAGGAACGCAAGGAAGCGTACGAGGAGCTCGCCAAGCTGCAGACGGTGGTGTTCGACGCGGCCACCGGGCGCACCACAGTGGCCAACGCCGAGGATCTTGCGGACGCGCTGGAGCGGGTACGCAAAGCCGAGGAAGGCGTGGTCACCGCCCAAGGCCAGCGCATCAACTACACTGCCGCGTTCCGCGAACAGATCAACGCAGCCAAAGAGTTTGCCACCAGCCTGCAAACACTCATTGGGCAGGGGCTCACGTCGGTCGGGTTACAGCAGCTCATCAACCTCGGCCCGGTTGCGGGGGCGCAGGTCGCCAAGGACATCCTGTCCGGCTCGGCTGGCTTGTCCGTCTCGGATCTGAACCTCACCGGGTTGCAGGCCGCCGCCACCGGCGTCGGCGCAGCTGCCGCCAGCCAGCAGTTCGGCGCTGACATCACCGCCGCACAGAACCAAGTGGGCGCTGTCACCTACGCAAACGACATCAAGATCACTGTCACCTCAGCCGACCCCGACAAGGTGGTCGAGGCGCTCGTCAAGTGGTCGCGGAAGAACGGCAAACTGCCCGCCGCAATCAAGGTCAGCTAATGGCCACCCGCCCCACCATCACCGTCAAGTTTCGGCAGCCGGGCAGTAGCACTACCCAGACATTCACTGCAAACATCACCAGCGGGTGCAGTTGGAACTGGGGCAGGCAACGCATCACCGACACGTTCCAAGGCAATTCCTGTCAGGTTTACGGTATCAAGCCCAGCACCGTGACAACGTGGCCAGAGATTGGGGCATCGGTCAGCGTCGTGGTCACCGACCGCACGAGCTCCTTGACGGCCAGTTTCGTGGGAACCCTCGCCGACGTAGAGATTCAGTACGGCATCATCGCCAGCCTCGATACGTTCACCATGACTGTTGAGTCGCCACTGTCCCGCGGCGGCCGAGAGATTGCAACCCTGACCACCACGGCCGCACAGTCGACCTACAACATGGCCGAAAAAATCAACGACCTGACAACCATGAACGTCGGCCCCGGCTTTGTCACGTCAGGCTTTTATGCCTGCACCACCACAACGCAAACAATAGAGCAAAGCATTACCGATCACGTCAACTTGTGGCAGCGCACCGAGCAGGGCCGCGTCATCGAGTTCGGTGACACAACAGACCCGGACATCACCACGATGGGAGCGGTGCTGGTCGGCAGCCGCCTGCCCATCAGCGACAACACGTTCTTCTTTGGCGACAGCAACCCGGCCCACATCAAATACAACCAGCTCATCTTCCAATCGCTTGCAGACAATTACTCCACCAAAGTGTTGGTCAACGCCGCAGGGTTTGCACAACAGTCGGACGGCACCGGCTCCTACGTTTACGAGATTGACACCATCAACGGCTCGGCTACTGAAGCCGACAATTTGGCCGGGTACATCAAAGCGCAGCTGGACATCAACCAGCGCACCCCCACCTCGATTCGCTTTGACGGTGCCACCACCAACAGCGTGGATCTCTGCGACTTCAGCAACCACGGCCGGGGCGGTTCGATTGCGTTCCGCGGCACGACGTACAGCGTCTATCTGCAGGGCGGCTCGTTCTCCGCAAACGCAAGCAACTGGGACGGCGAGCTCTATGTCTCATCGGCTGCGTACTTGCCTTTCCTCACACTCAACAGCAGTGTCTATGGCATCATCGGCACAAACAAGTTAGGATTCTGACATGGCCATAAAGACGTTCACGACGGGTGAGGTGTTGACTGCGTCTGACACGAACACGTATTTGGCGAACGCGGGCCTTGTGTACGTCACGTCGACGACTATCGGCACGGCAGTGTCAAGCGTGACGGTTAGCAACTGTTTCACTGCAACCTATGACACATACCGAATAGTCGTAAGCGGGCAAGGTTCGGCTAGCAACAACGAAAACGGCATTTTGACTCTGAACGGTGGGACGACAGAGTATTACGGCGGCTTGATTTATGGGCTTGCAGGAGGCACAGCCCCGTTGCTTGCGGCACACAACAACACAGCCAATTTTCCTTACGCTTTCTATTCCTCAATCGTTTCAGGTGTTGTAGCAACTATTGAGATTCATAACCCGTACGTTGCCGATTACACGATGGTGCAGTCAACGTATTGGAACACCGGCGGTTTTGGGACTTTCACGGGCGTACGCGGTGCAAACACGCAACACACGGGCTTCACCCTTGCGCCCACTACTGGCACATTTACAGGCAACACGATTACCGTGTACGGCTACAGGAAGGCATGACATGGAACCGCTGACGGGCACATTCCACGACGCGCTCACGGGCGAGACCGTCACCCGCGAACTCACCGCCGAAGAAATCGCCGCCCTGCCCGAACCCACCGAACCGCTCGGCTCGGAGTGAACACGCGGTGGGTGATCCCCGCCGCAACCGTGACGCTGGCACTCTGGTGGCCCGGGCAAGCACACGCCATCGGCTGGACATGCTGGGAATCCAACACCGTCAACTGGCAGCTCACCCAACCAGACGACGATTACAACGCAGGGCTGCGCCCTAGCTGGACGGATTGTCTGGCATGGAAGGATGGCGACCCCGGCCCCGGCTACCAGTGGTCTTACGGCCCATCAGTTGCCACCACAACCACCTCAACCTCAACGTCGACGACATCCACCACGGTGCCCGAGACAACCACCACCAGCTCGACGACAAGCACCACGTCAACCGTGCCCGCCACAACCACAACCGAACCTCAAGCAACAACCTCGACCACCACCACAAGCACCACGATCCCGCCCACGGTGCCCAGCGTCGCGCCCACGACGACCTACCAGCCGACAACAAGCACCAGCCAGCCGAGCACCACGCAACCAACCGCAAGCACCAACCAAACGTCAACTTCCTCATCCACTGTTCCCCTCCCGGTAGAAACCGTGCCGACAGTAACCGACACCACCGTCGTGCTTGCGGATACCCGAGACGCGCAAGCAGCCAAAGTCATCGGTGCACAGCTGGCCCCCGGTGTCACCCCACGTCAAGCCCAAACCGTGCTGATAACCACCATCGCAACCCAAGCGGTTGCCGCAGCACAAACACGGAGACGCAAGTGAAAGACGAACTCAAAGCCCTACCCATGACCCTGCTCGGGTCGTGGTATGTCATCATCACCCTCGGCGGGTCAACGAAAACCGCCGCAATCACAGGCACCGCCATCGGCCTTGCCCTACACTTCACCTTGACAGCCCTACTGAAGGACAACGACAAGTGAACCTCTCGATCATCAAAGACGTGGTCGGGCGCATGATTGCCCTGTTCCTCACCTCCGCTGCGGGTGTCGTGACAGGAGCCGCCGCGCTCGCCCCCGAACTCAGCATCGCCAAGAGCTGCGCCATAGCAGGCGTGTCAGCCTGCATCGTGGTGCTCCAGAAGCTCGCCGCAGCCAGCCTCGACGGCAACCTCTCCAAGGAAGACGTGGACAACGCGTTCGGCATCAAGCCGGAGTCCCGCAAGTGATCACCTCAGCGCAGTACGCCGTCACCGACGCACCCGTCAAGATCGCGTCCTCCCCGGTCGGTGTCCGCGTGGTGCACGTCGCCCCCATCGGCAACACCACCGTCTACCTCGGCGGCACCAACGCCGTCACGTCGAGCACCGGGTACGGCCTGAACAAGTCCCTCGGGGAACACGACATCAACCTCGGCCCCGGTGACGAGATCTGGGCTGTCTGCTCAACGGGGCAGACCGAGACTGTCACCATCCTCGTAGCGGGTAACTGATGCCCCGCAAGTACCCGTACTACCCGGCGTGGGACGGCAAGAAGGCAAGCCCGCTGATCCTGAAGTGCGCAGAGCTGTCGATGCGGCGCTGGAAGGGCACCAACAACCTCGGCACCTATGTGAACCGGGACATGCGCGGCAAGCCCGGCCAGAAGTCGGTGCATGCCACGGGGTTCGCACTAGACCTCTCATTTACCGATGAGGCGCAGGCCCGCGAAATCTGGGACTTTTACGTCAACAACAGTCTGGCCCTGAACGTTGCGGAGGTGCACTGGTACACGTTCGGCAAGTTCGGGGCCGGGTACCGCTGCTCCCGTGGGGAAGGCAAGACGGGCGTGAAGGTGTACCAGAACGCCGAGGAGTCCGCAGGTTCGGGCGGCAAATGGCTGCACATCGAGGTGGTCGACATGGACGTGGCCGAGTGGGAGCAGCGGTTTCGCGCCCTCAAGCCCAGAGACGCGTAGATACTGCTTGGAACCAGCTGCGCGAGGTGGGTAGGGGCTAATTCCTCCGGCCCCTATCCACCACCAAGCCTCACGCTTGCATTAGGTTGCCCGTGTCGACCAAGCGACAAGGAGAAACCATGACCACATTTGACGATCTGCCCCTGTTTAGGGCAGCCGACCCGGCAACAAGCCGCGCAGGGGCGGGCGACGTACGCCTACGCCTCGGCTCCCAGCAAGCACAGCTGCTGGCCGCCTACGCCGAAAACCCCAACGGCCTCACCGACGAGCAGGCAGGGTACGCCACCGGGCTGGCGCACAACCGCAGCTGCTGCTACTGGAAGCGCTGCTCAGAGCTGCGCCACAAAGGCTTCCTGCGCGACACCGGGCGCGTCCTCGAAGCATCGTCCGGCAGCCTTCAGATGGTCTGCGAGATCACCAAGGCCGGGCTGGCCGAGTGGGACAGGCTCCGCATGGAGCAGGCACGGAAGGCCGCCAAGTGAATCCCGCCGAGTTCTGGTTCATCAGCATCCTCATGTTTGCGGGTGGCTATCTGACATGCAAGTGGCTCGGATGATTCCCATCTGGGGCTACACCGTCCTAAGGTCGGACGACAAGAAAACAATGGTTCAGATCTTCACCGATCTGGAAACAGGCTCGATCCTTCACGCACAAGTGTGCACCCGGCCCAAGCCGTGGGGAGCGTGGGAGCCGCCTACCGAAGTAGAGAGAGTTGATTAGACGCATTATGTGCCTAACCGCTGGAATCGCCCTATTGGCCCCTGTGAGCCCCGTGGAGGCCCGCTGGGAGCCTGTGCTGGGCCGAGACACCATGGAACGTCTGGCGGCCTGTGAGACGGGAGCCAACCTCGGGCACGTCACCCGCTCGTATGTTTCTGCGTGGGGCTTTGCCAAGACCACTTGGCGATTGTTCAGCGACACCCCGGTGCACCGCGTCAAGCACCTCAGCTGGGAACAGCAGGCCCGCGTTGTCGACCGGGCTTTCTGGTTCGGCCACACCAAGCGCAACGGCAAACACAACGGGGCCGTGGGGCCATTTGGCCACGGGTGCTTCAAGTACCACTACGCCAAGGATGCAAACCTGCGCGCACGGGTGTGCAATAATCGTAAACAACAAGTCCGGCGCTGGTGTCGGTAACAACGGCTGGAGGAAACAATGCCGAGAGAAAAGAAATACACGAAGACCATTGCGTTCCGCGTGACCGCAGAAGAATACGAACTGATTCAGCGTGTTATCAACGTGGGAGCACCGATTGGGGAGTTTCCGTCTGCCGTGCCGCGCAAGCCGACGGATGTGATTCGCGCATGGATCAACCCCAAGCTGCAGTACCAGCGTCAGGCCGTCATCGAGGAGGCCAAGCGTGAGGAAGCCCGCGCTAAGCGCGCCGCCAAGAAAGCCGCCGCCAATGCAAACGCCTGACACGCTCGCCAAGCTGGCCGCCCGGCTTCAGCACTACGCCGCCATGTCAGACACGTTCGGCCCTACCGAGGAAGGCCACGTCATGCGCCTAGCCGCAGCCGTCATCACCGAGCTGGAAACCACGTTGACCCAGCAGCTGCAGTCCCTCGAAGCCGAGCTGGATCGCATCACACGGGAGCGCGCAAACCTGTGCTAGAGAACTACGAACCCGTAGCCAGCCGCATACAACGCTTCTACGAGGCGCACCCGAACGGCGCTATCCACTGCGAGATCGTGCACGACGACGGCACCCGCGTGGTCATCAAGGCAACCGTCTGGCGGGATCTTGCAGACCCGCGCCCGGCGGCCGTGGACTACGCCGAGGAGATGCTGACCGAGCGGGGCGTAAACGCCACCAGCCGGATCGAGAACTGCGCGACGTCCGCTGCGGGCCGGGCGATCTCCATCGCAGCGCTGGGGCTTGCCCCGTCTGACTGGACGAAGAAACCGTCCCGTGAGGAGATGGCCAAGGTTGAGCGCAGCGCAAGCACCAGTGGCACACCGTTCACCGGCACCAAGACAATTACCAACAAGATGAAGGGCAAATGCATCCACTGCGGCGGCAGCGTTGACATCGGGGAAGGTATTGCTACGAACAACGGGTCGGGCTGGAAAACGTCACACATCGAGGGACAGTGCCCGCAGGAGGCGTTCTAATGTACGAGATCCTGTTGTTCGCATTCCACACGCTCGCAGTGTTTGCGTTGGGCGCATGGTTCGGGAGGGTCAATGCCCGATAGAAACACAACACAAGACCACGTCGAGGACTTGATGACGGAACTGGTACGCACACGCGAAGCCATCCGCACGTTGCACAAAGCCAATGAGGAGCTGCGCGTCAAGCTTGCCATTGCACAGGCCGAAATAGATGGCTACGTCAAGCGCCACGATGCCGACCGCCGTATCATCACCGAGCTTGGGGAGCGTATGCGGAGACTGGCCTACGGCCGTGGGTGAGCGGGTGCCGGACGCATCCGAGCGCCTGTTCCAGCAGGCAGTCATGCAGGTTGCCAGCATGAACCAATGGCTCGCGCACCACGGCGAACCCGGACGCTACGGCCACAACACGTTCACTAGCGGCCTACCCGGATTCCCCGACCTCACGCTCATCTCAGAGCGCAACGACGGCATCATCTACGCCGAGCTCAAGACGCAAGCAGGGCGACTGTCTGATCGCCAGAAACACGTCCTCGCCCAGCTTCACGCAAACGGCGCTGAAGTGTATGTGTGGCGACCATCCGACATGGACTTCATTGTCGAGCGACTTGGCAGGTGGCGCAAACGGTGATACAACACCGCCCCACAACTGATCACATGCATGGCCTCGTACCGGATTGCACGGTGCAGGTGAAACACACGGAGACGTGGGTAGAGCGGGCTATGCCCGTGCAGCGTACGAACGACACAAACGCGACTGGTGACTGTCCGCAACCTACGAACATCTGGCCACCACGGAGACATACCGAAAGCGCGAGGGGGACAGGTGCCCAGACTCTAAGTCGACACCGAGGCGCAAGCCCCCCGGGGGGCGCAGCGCAATGGGGGGATGCCCCTACGATCACAACAGGAGACACACAATGAACACACCGCGCAACAGCCAAGCCCGCAACCACAGCAGCTTCAAACGCATCCGCAAACAACTCCTCGAACACGACAACACCTGCAACATCTGCGGCAACGAAGGCAACACCATCGACCACATCCGGCCCGTCGACACATTCGCAAACCCACTCGATGCCAACACGCTCGACAACTGCCGCGTCCTCTGCCGCAGCTGCAACTCACGCCTCGGGGCCCGCTACGTCAACGCCAAGACCGCCGGACGCCTCAACCCGAGCGCAGAGAGTGAGCAAACCTTTTTGGATGACAATCGCTTCCTGTC
>Ga0129336_10001233_pt1 | contig 15401 bp, 12 predicted proteins | sample CPB6_02_DNA_FD_96878 | JGI IMG/M metagenome (GOLD analysis project Ga0129336, IMG submission 96878) | Freshwater to marine salinity gradient microbial communities from Chesapeake Bay, USA - CPBay_Sum_0.6_0.2_DNA | ecosystem: Environmental > Aquatic > Marine > Coastal | place: USA: Chesapeake...
GACCGTGCCCATTGAGGTTGAAGCACATTGGGAACCTTCTACTCTTAATGGTGTTCTAGGTTCAGCGCGTCCCGGCGGATTCTTCAATGCTTTCGAAGGAGCGCCTGATCCAGATCTTTGGTACCCATCTGCTCTCGCAAATCGATTAGCAAAAAAAGATTTAGCCCCCGGTAAACCCGATATTGTCCTTCGATTTAATTCCGAAGCAATTTGGCATTTTGCAACAGAAGGAAGATTAGCGCCGTCAACTTATGACCTCTCAAGTACAGTGCTGCACGAGATTGGACATGGACTTGGATTTCTATCTAATGCTGAATATGACAAGTTTTTTGGAACGGGATACATCATTCAACCCACTCCATATGATGCCTTTGTCCAGCTACCTGACGGCAGATATTTGAATGATTTTTGCGCTCGATCTTTAGAACTCGGCAAGGCTATGGTTTCACCGCTTGATTGGAATGGGCCGAAGGCCATCGCAGCAAATAACGGAGTAAAACCAAAACTTTACGTGCCAAAACCTCATGAAGACGGATCTTCAATAACTCATCTTGATGAAGATGTCTTCCGTCGAGGAGATCAAAATGCTGTCATGACGCCCGTGATAGAACCGGGTGAAGTCTTTACCTCGCCCGGCGCAATAGCGCTTGCAATGATCGAGGATATGCTTCAAAAACCCCCATCCAGTCGTGCTAGTACAGTTCCCGCTAAGCCTCTCAACGTTAGAGCAGTCGTTGGTGACAAATATGCTTTGGTGACTTTTCAATCTCCTGCGTGTAGACGCATTGACCGTGTTACTGGATATAAGGTCACAATTAACCCGAGTGGAGTTCAAAAGTCTTTCAGAAGTAGCCCTGCTCGAATTTCAGGACTCACGAACGGAAGAACTTACTCTTTCACGGTTCAGGCAGTAAATGCCAATGGTGTATCGGAATCGATCGCAACAAATGAGATATCACCACAAAGTACTCCCCGATCCACTCTTATCGACAGTAATGCTGACGCTCGATTCATGGCATCAGGATTTTATAAGGGAGAACCAGTCATAGCATATTCTGATTCAAAAAGTGGGAACTTAAAACTAGCTCAATCTATTAAGAACGGTTGGAAAATAAGCATAATTGATGGTAACTCGACAAAAGCCGGGCGTTCTGATCGGAATCTTGGAGGTCCCCTATCTCTCTGCGTTTCGGGGTCAGGGAAAAAACAAAATCTTCATATTTTTTACTCTGACAAAGAGAATCGTGATCTCAGGCTAGCAACGTATAACGGTACAAAATGGACTTTTGAAATTGTAGATGGAAATGGAAAAGAAGTTCAAAACTATAGAGAATTCCCGCGCCAACGAACAGCAAGCGACGTAAGCGTTTCCAACACTTGCGTTGCCACTAGTGGTGGACTTCAAGTTTTCTATAGAGATGAGAATCAGGGAATTTTGCTTGGAGCCACTCTGACTAAGAATGGTTGGGTTTATGAAATTGTTGACGGCGACCGCGAACAGGATGGCAGAACTACTGGAGATGTCGGCTTCAGAATTAAGTCTGCAACTATCGGTAAGTCTACATACTTAATCTATGATTCAGTTCTCACGCTTTCCTCGAGTGGTGTAGCTACTCAAGGGGAAGTAAGAATTGCGACTCGAAATTCCATTTATCCCGAGGATTGGAAGTATAGAACTCTCGACGGTCCGGACAATGGTGTACCAGTCGCTGGATATGACGTCGCGATAGTCAGTGCCGGCAAGAAAGTTGCAGCAGCTTGGTTGAGCGCTAGTGGAAATAGCCTCCCCAATCCTGACTTAGTAAGGTTTATGATTTTAGATCAAGATAAAGAACCAATCACACTAACTGCTAAATCACTTGGCATGCCAGGTAAACCCTTGATTATTGACGATTTTGGGATGTTCTTTGGCTGTGAAAAGCGAATCTGTTCTACTGATACTTACGGAGTCACTCAGAAACTCATTACCGCTTCTACGCTTCAAGGGGTTCAAGAAAGCGCTACCTTCAAAGCAAAAGGCAAGCGCTTTCTTGTTACTTCTATTGAAGGAAAACTCGTCTCTTACGTAATATAACTACTTTTTATTTCTGCGCTGAATTCTGGTCTTCTTTAGTAATTTTTTATGTTTCTTCTTCGCCATCCTTTTTCGGCGCTTCTTTACAACTGATCCCATTTTGCCTCCGATTCAGAAACTCTATTGCCTACTAGGCCTCAATACTAGTACCCAAGCCCAGTTGAACCAAAATACGCCGATTCAAGAAATTCTCCATCCAGTCTCGAGTCTTGACCCTTCAAGCTTGAGATCTCTACTTCAAGAGAATTCATAACGAGACTTATGAAAATCTGTTCTCTTAGCCGCCATATTTGATCATCAAAAGGCGCCTTCAAATTATTTTTCCTTATCGAATTCAATAGAACTAGTTCGAACTTTCTGAATCTCTCTAAGTCCAACGACTTCGAGTTCTCTGTCGAAGATGCGCCTCGATAAATGAAAGTCGTATTTAACATTCGCCTTGGTCCGCGGGGACATAAATCAATCCATAGGTCGTTTAAAAAGGAAAAAGGTTCCTTTTCGCCCAAAGAAAACTCTTTTACAAATACCGTTGGGTTAATAATCTCTGGCAATTTACCGTTAAAACGGACATCCGCGTCTAGAAAAATGTCGGTTAGACCAGTCATTTCTGCAATCACAATTACTTTTGCTTCTTGCCACGAATTCCAGGGAACAGGAACTTCATCTATCCTAACTTTTCCTTTTGAAATCTCCTTTCTAAAATATCGCCTTAGGAAAGGTTTTGTTTTCACATCAGAATAAATAGTCACGGTGGCAAGAGGATGAAAATGAAGAAAAGAAAAAACCGCCACTCGAGCGAAAAAACAGTACCTCTTATCGTTCACAACTAACATTCGTGCCGAATAAGGCTTCAAACTGTGTGAAGAGTTTGCTTTTGACTTCCACAAAAGTATCTTCAGCTCTAAGATGAATCTCTTTACACTTCTTACAAATACTCGTGGAACTATTTTGCTCATGACGTTTATCCTAAATCTTGAACTTTCGTAGAGTTGAGTGAATCGCGCTCAACTGGAATCCAGCCTAGTGGAATGAGATGTCGTGGAGTTAAGCCCGTTGCAAACCATGGATTCGGGAAGTAAACCGTAGGTTCTTTTTCTTCCGATAGCGCTGCTGCCCACCAAGAAAAGGTAGAATTTGAGATGATAAATTTCTTTCCAAATCGCATTAAAGCCAAAGTTTGCTCTGCGGTAAGATTCATTTCCTCGGAAATGAATCTACATTTGTAATCTTGGAGTAATGGAAGCATATTACGAGCCGCTTCTGGCTCGTCTGAAAAAACCCAAATTGGTCTATTTGAATCATTGTATGTAGCTAGTTTCAGTGCATTATTGAAATATGTGGTTGGCAAGACTCCAATTTCTTGATTATTTCTATAATCTCCTAGACGAACATGGAGCACAATAGGCTTTGTCTTTTGCATTTCCGTCAATATTGAGTCGATTTCACAATCCACTTTACTGAATAGTGAGAGCATTTTTTCACGTACTTTTGGTACAGACATCCATTTTGAAGATTGAAAATAACCAATTAACACCATATTTCCTGTTTTTGGAATATCTACATATCCTAAATCATCTGCCACTACTAACTTTGGTCTAGATCTAAGCAGATTTAAACTCGCCTGAAAAAGAAATTCAGCAATCTTTGCGAATCTGAAAGTCCAATGTTTCCGCACATTTAAGTTTGAAATCAAGAAAAAGTTATAAGTTTTTTTCGTGATGGAGAGCATAGAAATCTTTGGTTGTCTGAAATTAGCAAACTTACTCACGTCTAGATTAAAGATTTGGGGCAATCCACTTTGATTCTTACTATAGCTTGAAATCCCACCTAGAATTTCTACATCTCCATTACCACAGAGAGCGGCTGCGAATCCAAAGAGCTGGTTTCCCAGACCTCCATTGAGGAGTATCACGGTTTTACTACCACTCTTTTCCTTAACCAAGTCTGTCATCTTTTTTTCCCTTTAATCCATAAGAATCTACGGATCAGAATCCATAAATCTGATAATTCAAACTCTCGGATAAGTTTTTTGACCGCTTCACTTCTAAGTTCGTTCTGTCCATTTCTTATTGCGCTTATTAATTGCCTTATAGATAATACTTGAGCGTAATGCTTCAGAACCTGATTTGTGTTTTCTTTCATCATAATCCTTGAAGTCTCAAAAGCTTTCATAATGTCTGGGAATGCGGATTTGTCTTTCGTTAGTTGAAATCCATAGTGCCGAATATATTCATAAAAAACTGAATCACTAAAAATCATTTTTGGATTACTAAACAAACATTTAAGTAGAAACACTTGGTCTTCCGCCATCCGCAATTCTGGAAATTGTATATCATCTAAAAATTTTTTCCGATATACGATTCGCCAAATGCCTGTTTGCCAAAGCAATTGCTCTACGTTAAATGTTTTGGATAAATAGCCTCTGCTTTTTCCCGTTGCTTCTACTCTTACAAATTGGCCTACAATCAAATCTAAGTCTTCATTTGTGGAATCCAGATTACTAACTTCCTTAAAAATGAGTTCTGCATTAGGAACGTCGTCGGAATCCCAGAATGTTACATATTTGCCTTCAGCCATTTCAAGACCTTTGTTTCGGGCTGCCCCGGGATTACCAAATAATCCTTGAATTATTCGGAGGCGGCCTTTGCCTCTCTCCAACAATTCTTTTTCCAGTTCGACGTTTTCTTCTTCGAGCGAAGTTTTTACATCTAAAACTAAAATATAGTCCATTTTTTTGTTATTGAAAGATATGGAACGATTTATCAAATCGAAATCGCGTTTGAGGAAAGAACTTATTATTATCCCAGTCAGGAGGGGCATCGAGCTACCTCCGTTTCAATTTCAAGAGAACTATTGAGCGCCTGCGTATTATATATGTGGTGTGATTTCTCGGAATCCAGCATAGAATTTTCATATGAACCACAAACCTCTTATGCGTGATTCTAAGATTCAAATTCTTCCTTGTTTGATTATCGGATATGCGAGAGTAGAAGGTGTATTGAATCTCATTGCTTCAGCGGCGTCAGCGGGCGTTCCTAGAATTTATGTTTCTTTAGATGGACCAACTAACGGCGAGGTGATGTTATCGCAGAAAGACTTGCTCGAGAGGATTATTGAGTTACGGGAAAGTGATAACATCTTCGTGACTGTCAAAGTCGGCCAAGAAAATCAGGGCGTTGCAGTTGGGGTAATTAGCGCTATTGAATGGTTTTTCTCCAATGAGGTCGAAGGAATAATCTTAGAAGACGATCTTGAAGTTAAGAATGACTTCTTTAGATTTTGTACACTTGGAGTTTACAGATACAGAGATGATCAACGGATTTGGATGATTTGTGGAAGCCAATACTTCCCAAATCTTGCGGATGATTCAGTAATTTGGACATCGATACCACAGATATGGGGGTGGGCAAGCACCAAAGAAAAGTGGGTGGAAATGCGAGAAGCTGTTTGGGGCCTTAACCGACAATCTCTTATCACCTGCAGTTTGAATCCTACTCAAAGTTTTTGGAGTACTGGAGCTAGACGAGCCTTACAAGGGATAATCGACACATGGGACTTACCTTTAGTTTTTTCATTCTTTCGACATAATAAGTATGCAATTATCCCGCCTGTAAATCTAGTGCGAAATCGCGGGTTTGATACCTTTGCATCTAACACCTTGGAGAACAAATTTCCTTTAGGGCAAGAAATTTCAGAAATTGGCGAAACATTGGTCTGGGAGGACAGTGTCGTTGCCTCAAAAACGCAGTCATTTGAAAACAATCTTTACTCTACCGTTTATAAAATAACCTTTCGACACTATTTATCCTCTATGACGTCTCTTCTTTTTGACTGGATCCGTTTTCCTAAAGCACGACGAAAGTCTCCTTTAGTTCAGAGGTGGAAAGGCCTATTTTAAAGCCCCATCAGCTTCGCTTGCGTATCAAAATTCGGCACTTCAATCTTTAAATATTCGAAGTCTCCAACCGCCTTTATTCTCCCATCTTCTAAGTAAGCAATTTGATCCATATTTCTTATTGTTGATAATCGGTGAGCTATTACAACGACTGTCACATTTTCTCGGAGAGTATTTATTGCATTAACAAAGTCGTTTTCTGTTGTTCCATCGAGAGCACTAGTCGCTTCATCTAGAATTAGAATTCTTGGATTAGTTATTAACGCTCTTGCAATTCCAATTCTCTGACGTTGTCCACCGCTAACCCAAGAACCATTTTCACCAACTTTAGTATCGAGACCCTCTGGAAGTGTCTCTACAAAACTGAGTAACTGGGCTAACTCTATTGATCTGAGAAATTCATCATGTTTGAAACTATTAACATCAAAACCTAAGGCGATGTTCTCTCTAATTGAACCTTGTACTAAGTATGTATTTTGAGGAACGTAACCAATATAGCCAGGACAAATTTGAATCAATTCTCTTGGTTCATATCCTGCAATTTCAATACTTCCAGAATCTGGACTCATTAGACCTAGCATGAGATCAATAAGCGTGCTTTTCCCAGAACCACTTGGTCCAACTATGGCAAACGAACTTCCAAAGGGAATATCAAAGGAAACTTTATCTATAGTTTTATGAGCACTCTCTTTTAAGTAGCTAAAAACAAGATCTTTCGCAATTATCGAACCTGCAATTGATTTCATTTCTGAGGAATCATTAGGCTTGCTTATTGATGAATTATCTTTCAAATCTTTTGACAAAACACTCAATGCTGGTGTCGCATAGCTTAAATTATTCTTAATTTGGATTGCTCCCTGTTGTATTCTGAGGGCGGCTGGAGCAATTCTAGTTGCCGCTGCAAGAAAGACTGCTGTGGTGCCGATTGCCGTAGATGCTGGTCCTGACATAAACTGCAATCCAGCAACTACTAATAAAGTTAAAATCATTACTGATTCAATTACATATTTGGCAACATTCGGCATAAAAGCCGACTCTGCACTAAGCCGGGCAACTTCAAATTTCCCTCTACTAATCTTTTCAAAGTACCAAAATCTTCGATTGCGTACAATTGCTTCTCTGTAGGTATTAATGACTTCGGAGACATCCTCATTCACTTCAATAGACTTAAGCATTGATTCCCTGCCAATTTCATGTGCTCGATGTCTCATGTGGGAGTAGAGAAAATAAGAAGTGCCTCCAAAAATCAATAGACTTGTAGTTGCCATTGAAATATCTACAACAAATAGACTCATCGACATAATAACGAATAGAACTACATCCGAAATCAACATTACAATAGTGCCCACTACACCCAATGAAATGGCATTAACTCCAGCGTTTATTGCAAAGAGTGTATCTTGGGAGGATTGGGATTTCATTTCTTCAAGGTCTCGACTTAACAATTGTCCAGTTAGCTTTGATGCAATTTCTGCGCTTTTTTTCGACATAAAGAGAAGAGTTCTCTTGATGAGTAAAATGGATAGTAGCGTTTTCGAGATAAAGAGAACTATTGATGCAATTCCTAAGATTGCAATCTGACTTTGAAAGGAATTGTTTTCTAACCCCAAAAAAGTCAGGATTTGGTAAATTCTGCCACTTGCCTGTCTAGACTGAATTCCGCTAACGGACAGAGATCCAATAACTCCTATTAATGCCACTCCGACTAAGTCCAAAATTGTTAAGAATGACTGTATTCCAGCAACTAAAATTAGCTTCCGTAAATCCGACTTTGGGAAAATACGAAAGACTTGTACTAGACGTGATTTCTTAATTCGAGAAACATGTTTCCCGGTCAAATGCGAACTATTGACCTCTGCCATTAAGCCACTTCCCTCTCAGATCTACTACTAATCTTCTAAAACGATGCACTGATGGAAATCCAAGAAAAAACTTGTGTGGCGTTCTAGTCCAAACGCTATCTATAAACATTGCATAGACACTAGCTAATCTCCATTTATGGAGTGGTTCCGGATTCATATTTGCAAGAGTTGCATATTCTTGCAGTTTGCTGATCCATTTGGTTGAAAAAAGTTCCCTTTCCTTCGAATGAACATGTAAACTCCAAACCGATATAGCATGACTGCGATTGGTCCTATCACTAATTTTCAATCTACCATCCTGGAGTATTTGGTAATAAACAGAATCAGGACTGATTGGAGTATCGCCTGAATGTATCGGGCTCATTTCATGCAATAGAAATCTACCATATGTGTTTCTTGGATCATGCCCAAGTAACCACATGCCTATAGCTGCGCTATCAAAGATTCCGTCTTCTGCTAGTGAATTAGTGGCGTCTTCTTCCAGAATCGAAGCAGTTACGACAGAGTTCTTGTTTAGCAAATCCGGTATCTTTTTAGAAACTATTGGAAGATAAGTCGTTAACTCAGTTTTCTTTCTATGAATTGCTTTAAGTATCGACATGTCTGTATGCCCCGGAAACAATAACAGTTCTTGTTCTAACAGCGCATCAAAAATCTTACTAGAATCCTCATTTGGAATATAAAGCAGTGATGCAACATCTCTGTCTTCGTTATATTGTTGCCAAGCTAATCGATTTATTTTCTGTAGTTTTTCCCATGGAAAATCAGGCAATAACAAAACATCCGATTCTATGTGTAGCAGGGCGGAATCTGGATATTTCTCGTGCACATATTTTAGAACAAATAATCTTGATAATGTGTGGCTCCAAAAACCTCTTCGAAAGACTAAATCTCTGTCCCGTGCAAATGATTCATCGATAAAACTCTTATCCAAGAAGATTACACCGCATCCTTTCGGAATTTTCCTTAGGTGTTTGCGAGAATTAATTACTAGATGAACCGGTACGTGTGGAAATATCTCCAGATGTCTTTCTATGTTGAGCCAGAGGTGTTTGCATGGAGATTCGCCGAGATGCACAAAAACCGCGCGGATAATATTGGATTCAGGTCTCATAATCCTGCTCATCCCAACCCGAAATCTCTCGCAAAAATTGCTTGCTTATACTTGAACTCTGGTACATATAGATAGGAATCAGAAAAAAGGCGCGTTTTATTCCATGGTCTTGGGGCAAAAACCGTACCTCCTTTTTCGGCGACATACTTTCCGGCCCACCAAGAGAATGTTGAATTTGCAATTACCAGATTTCTTGAAGTACACAGAAGTGCGAAATCTTCCCATGGGGTTAAATTATCAATCTTATAAGTAGAGATTTTTCTTTGCCCCATCAATTTATCAAGTTGATGACTTTGAGAATCAGACACCACTAGAACTTTAGTCCATTCTTCCGTCTCAATTAAGTCGAGATAATACGAATAGTCAATTACCCCAATTTTATCGGGTGATTGCTCGATATCTCCTCTCCGGATATGAATGGCACATCCATCAAGATTTTCCAAAACCTCTTTGTTTCTTTTAGACACTTCAAACAATTTATGGTTCACTATTTCTTCAATCTCTTGCATAAAATCACCAAAACCTAGGTTGACTAATTCTGTAGACTGATGAAATCCTCTGACAAATGAAATATTTTTGAGATTGCTAAAACTAATTGGCTCTTCTGGGCTACTCATTTCTACGAAACGAAAATAGGAATCAATAGACCTTTTCAATCTAGGAAACGAACCTGTGACTCTATCCTTTATTTGAGTAAGTCTTCCGAAAAAACTATGGTCTAGAACATTTATACGATGATCACAAAACTCCATCAATTCCTTTAGATGATTCTCACGATCCTTGTATTTGCCCGGATAGACAATTACAACCCTAGATTGAAATTCTTTTGACAAAACATGTGCTAAGTTCCAAACAAAGAGTTGATTCCCAAGCCCTCCTGCGCTTTCAAGAAAAAACAACTTAATCCTCTCGTTCTGTTACTAATACTAGATTTGGGGTTGCCAACGAATTAACTCAGGTCTTGAGAATATCCAAAGCGCTACATACTGTACCAGCAAAAATGACAACGTCTTTGTCTTGATTTTGGATTGTTGATTGGCTTGCGAGTAATAAGCAAATAAAGCTGCAGCAAATACAGGAATCATTGAAGCCCATCGCATCCAAATCCTAGGCGTATATGCTAGATGCCACAACGGGAACTCTGTAACAAATACAAAATTCGAAACACTAAATGCACAAATCAATGTGCAAAATAAACTAATTGTAAGAAATCTGAACTCACGTTGCTTCAGCAAATTGATTGCGTTCCTTCTACCTGCAACAAACATATCTTTTGCTAAAAAAATTATGACAATTACATTAGCAAAATAAACTAGTGCACCAATTAGAAGTGAAAATCCATCCCAATTCAAGTGAACGAACCCCATCAACCCTATATTGAGTGTGGGAATAAAAGTGGTGGCAAATATCCATGGCGCATTTATCAACATCTTCACCAAAGTGACATATTCGAATTTCTCTGGAGATTGAAATTCATTAGGCAAGAGGAAGTAGAAAGCTAAATAAAGCGACGATAATGTGCTTAGTGTTAACGCAAATGCTCTAGTAGATGACTTACCGTTAATACGATTCCATAAAGCTAGTTCAAATCCAATCGCCAATAGAAGGGCTAGCGCAACTAATGGTTTAGTTATAAGAGCACTCGCAAGAATCGCACATATTATCTGCGTTGACTTCTTTTTGCCAAATGAAATGAAGTACATTGAAATTACTGGGAGAATCAACCAATAACCAACATTATGTAGATAGTTTAAGTCTTCGAGTGGAATCACAATAATTACGCAAAAGAGTTGCAGTTTATATTGGAAATTTAGTCGCTTTAACGAAATTACGAATGTAAATACACAAACTACTTGAATTATTATTACTGAATATCTAACAGCGGTTACTAAGTCAATTTGTGCAAAGTGAAAGAGAAGAAGGATAATTCGAAAGGGAACAATAAAATACCCCGGCAAATCTCGATGCAAAATGTAATCTAATGATGAAAAATCATCTAGTTCCGAAATCCAAGTATTTTCATCATCATAGATTTGTGTGTTAAATTTAGAACCAGTGGCAACATAGAATTTAAAGAAGATACCCATCAAAATTAGTAAGTTCCAATACACAAAACGAGCAAAAAGCTCTTTAATTCTATAGTCCATTAAATTATTGTTTCTCCAAATCCTCATATCTCGAAGTGTAAGTCAAGCTCAGATATCCGCGCTAAGCTTCGTAATAAAAGTTTTCCAGTATGGAGCCCACAATGTCTCAGCTCTACTGGGTTCATATTCTGCATTCTTCTCCAAAAAATCTACAAGTGATTTCTTGTTGATCTCCCTCAAATCTTCAACTTTGAAAATTGGTAAACCTAAGTAGTCTAAGGACTTCATCCAATCACTATAGAAAACGATCGGAAATGAACCTTGATATAAGATCTCCCAAAGTCGGTGTGTATCAAATCCATTTCCCTCCAAAGCTAATACAAATCTAAATCTCTGTACTAGTTCGAAGTATTTCCTTCTTGGTAGTCGACTCTGCGAAACATAAAACAAACTAATGTTGCTCGTAACTTTTTCCATAATTTCATGTCTCACGGGGTTTGACATTCCCATTGGCGGTACTAGAACTTTTTCGTTAAAGGCGAAATTTCTTACTTGCTGATGATATCTAGGGTAACCCGAACCTCTAAGTCTCAAGTTCTCAAGCCCAATCGGGATTGTATAAAAATTGGAATGATTATTAAAAACCATGTTCTGCGCTAGTAACGCCTTAACTTTGGATGCAAACATGGAAGGAGAGTCGAAATTCGTGTCGCCATTACCAGCAATCACAATCTTGTTTCTGAATAAATCTGTTTCTCTTTTCAGATAATGTGCGAGTAAATCGCTCTTAATAAAGATTGTTTTGGCTTGCAGGAGTTCTTCTCTGTCCAGTGTTCCGTCTTCTAATTTTGCATCACACATATCAGCAAAAACATCTCCGGAGAGATATGGATAATTAGTTTTGAATGGCAAGACTCTTTGTTGCAGGCCTTGGAATCGCGACTGAAGGCGCAACTCAAATTCATTTGAGAAAATCAATTAAAACTCCTGTGGCAGGGAGAAGGGGGGTTGATTTTCATGCACGCATCTTCACATTTTCTACTAGCGTTTACAAATATTACCTAAGTTTTTTTGTATACACTCCACTTGTGAAAACTCTCAAATTAACCATACCTGGCGCTCCTACAAACTGGAATGCAAGCTCCTATATGGATAAAACTCATCCTCTCTTAAAAGAATGGAAAGTTGTGGTCAACACGCCACTCAAGAAGGCTGATGCTTGGTTTGTTTGCGAGGACTTAGAAAATGATCAAGATAATTGTGAAATACCTAAGGGTATGCTCCTTCTTGGCTCTGCTGAAACTAGCTACAACTCCGACTGGATAATTTCAAATCAAGAAGTCATGAGCTTTTACTTGCAGTTTGATTTTGTATACACATTCAATTCTTTCAATACTGAAAACTCTACTGCTTCCATTCCTTTTCTACCCTGGATGTCACACGCGAATCATGGCCCATCTATTTTTTCGCAGCCTAGTTTCTTTAAGATTATGCATAGCGAACCAAATATTCTGGGAAAACAAAAGCGCATTGCGCTCATTTGTTCAGATCAAGAACTAACTAGCGGACATCGCTCGCGGAAATTTTTTGCTCAGAATCTTGTTCAGAAGTTAGGCGATTATGTAGATTGGTATGGAAATGGGGTTCACAAAATTCCAACCAAGAATGAAGCTTATGCTAAATATCAGTACTCTGTTGTGCTTGAAAATCAATCTCGCAATTTCGTTTTAACGGAAAAATTAGGGGACGCTTTCTTAGGTCTGACTTATCCCTTCTACTGGGGAGCCCCGAATGCTGACGTTTTTTTCAACTCTCGTGGATTTGAACAAATTGATATCATCAATTTCGATAAAACTATCTCACAAATTGAAAACGCACTCGCAGAGGATCGTTTCCTGGACTCTATTAAGCACATTAAAGAGAACAGAAACCGCACTCTTTATGATAATAATTTTCTTCATCGTATTCTTGGAATTGTTGCAGACAGATATCAAACACTCGGCTCTGAAGTTGAAAAAAGTAATGCGCAAGTCGAGTCTATCTCATTTTTGCGAAAGACTTTTGGTCACTCGCGAAGCAAATTAATCTCGAAATTGCTTTTTTTATTGAGAAACCTAGATGAAAAACTTGATACCAACTTGGCTCCTTTAGCAAATGAAGCTCATGTCCTTTTGATGAATAATCCACTTTCAAGAAAGTGGAGAGCTAAATGACTCCACACACAAATCTTCGATACGCTCCTGAAAACACGACAATTATCGTGTTAACGCATAAACGAACTAGCCATTTGTTAAAAGTTCTTGATAACTTAGCAGCCGCAACCGACACTGATAAATGTACTCTTGTTTTTTCATGCGATAGACCATCAAAGGAAGTTCTCTCCATCGCTAATGGTTTTATTCATCCCAAGAAAAAGGTTATCGTTCATGAAGACTTGCCTTTGTCCTCCGCACATGCGATAAATCGGAGCCTGTATCGCGCAATGCTAGAAGCATTCAAATCCCGTGATTGCTCTCTTGTTGTAGTACTTGAAGATGACATTTTAGTCTCCAGGGATTTTCTTGCCTTCACTCTCACGGTATTTGAAAATCATGAATTTAGGGATTCATTTAGAGGCCTCAATCTATTTTCGAGGATGGTGTCAACTACACCACTTAGTGACTGCTATGTCGTTGGAAATTACGGCTTGGCGCAAGGTTGGGCCATCAACGCGAGGATTTTCAGGAAATTTCAAAAATTTTGGAATGGGAACGAGGATAATCATTGGGACTTTATAGTTGAGCCATACTGTCGCACTGGCTATGTTATTAATTCATTCTTTAGTCGCGTGGAATCTATTGGGATGGACATGACCGCAACTCATGCGAGTGATCATCAATCCAAGCTCTTGGCAAATGAAATGAGCTTAAGTTACAAATGTTTAACCAGCTCTCGAGGAATACCAAAGTTAACTCAAGAAACTTTTTTTTGGAACAAAGACTACTATCAGCAGCGTAAGTCAAATTTCTTTTTTTGGTTAATTACAGTTTTCATTGCAAGAATAATCTTTCTGTTTTTTCGCAACGGTACTGGAACCAACAGAATCACAATTTATATTTATTCTCACTTCAAGAAGATGTATCGATTCTGTGGTGCCATCACACAGAAAAAATGACCTTAATTAGTACATTGGGGCTGTGAAAGCTTTTTTCAATTCACTCTAGAATTAAAAATGCTTTTTTTGAAACACCATTTCGCGATTCTTTTTCTTTTATTCATCGATAATATCAGGACCTATAAATGCCGATTTGATGAGTTTAGTATGGTTTGATTTGAAAACTTTATCCTTTACAACCGACGTACTCACGTTTCTGCAACTAAGAAAACCATTAATTCTTTTTGTGGCCTCTCTTAATCAACACAACTTGACACTGCAGAGCGAACAAATCTGGACTAATTCGACACAGGAATCGGTCCAGAATCTCGACGGCTTTCAATAGCGTGGGACGGAGAGGAATATAGAAGGTTTTAGCAACAACGCCCCCAGAATTCAAAAACATTAGGAACTCCGTTTTCTTGTTCTGAAGGAGTTCCCAATGCGGGAATTGCTCTTCAAATTGCTTACGAAAATTGAAAAGAATCTTTGGAATTGAGCAATTTGCAGACCAGGGGTCATCGGGATTGTTGCATGGTCTATCGTTACCGAAAGGATCCGCAGATTCGTCATAGCCCTCATGACGCATCGCGCGCAAAACTAATCTCATAAGTATTGAAGTGTAGATATCTTGAATAATTAATCTTCCGTTCGGCTTTAAGATTCTATAGATTTCATCGAAGAATATTTTGGGAAATGCTAAGTGATGAATAACGTTAGACGCTATGACAAAATCAAAAGTCTCATCTGTATAATTTGTTTCCAGCGCATCAACATTTTTGTGGTCAAGCCAATCAAAATCATTGAAATCTGTAATAATGAATTGATTACATTTTATAAAGTCCTTACTTGCACCAATACCCGCACCTAGTTCAAGCCCAGAGTCTTCAAAATCAATAAAAGTATTCATCCATAGAAAGCGATTTTCGAGTAATCGGGCTAAGTTCTTGTTTTTCTTTGATTTGTACTCTTTGCGTGCGTTTGCAATATCGGCCTCATGCAACATTCGATTGGTTGCTTTTTCTTGTTTATAAATTTTAAGCATTGCTCAATTCTATGCTTTTCTCAAAATAAACTAATGAAATTCGAACTTGATTTCCACTCTGCTTAGGTTTGAGCCGCCCGCGGGAATCGAACCCGCGACCTTCGCTTTACGAGAGCGACGCTCTACCGACTGAGCTAGGGCGGCGTTAATTAATCCAAGCGTACAACGCCGCTAGGTGTTGAAAGATGAAC
>Ga0129336_10001234_pt1 | contig 15399 bp, 15 predicted proteins | sample CPB6_02_DNA_FD_96878 | JGI IMG/M metagenome (GOLD analysis project Ga0129336, IMG submission 96878) | Freshwater to marine salinity gradient microbial communities from Chesapeake Bay, USA - CPBay_Sum_0.6_0.2_DNA | ecosystem: Environmental > Aquatic > Marine > Coastal | place: USA: Chesapeake...
ACCATCTAGAAGTGAACTGAATATCGAAGTAGAAATATCGCTCTTCTTTAGGTGCTCTTTAGGAATCTCCAAGTTATAAATAGTAAAGGCGCTAAATAAGAAGGAGAGCGCATTTATATAGAGCGCAAGGTCAACCGCAGAATTCTCGCCTAGATTAAGGGCTGCACTGACACCGGTGATAAAGATAGAGAGAATTGAGAAAAAAGCTGCAGCAATCGGAGCCGTTCCGTATGCTGCAAAGAGACTAATTTGATTAGCCTTCTCAAGAAGATTTTTGGGCACAAGATTTGGAACTGTTGCTTCTTTGGCCGGACTCCAAAACAACGTTACGCATTCAATTAAGACGGTTGCTGTATATAGCCACAAGTAGTTTCCAACAATTGGAATCGAAAGGAAAAGAATTGCTCGAAGAATATCTCCAATCACCATAACTTTTTTACGATCAAACTTATCCGCGATTACTCCAGCGAGAGGACCAAGGATAACTGATGGAAGTAGGCGGGCAATAAAAACACCTGCGATTGCAAAGTTAGCAGTTGCATAATTTCCGTCCGCAAGTTGTTGAGCTAACGCTGTTGTAGCAAGTAGTCCCAACCAATCTCCGAAGGAAGAGAACGCTATCGAATTCCAGAGTTTTCTAAAACCAGCAATCGACATTATGCCGTCACTCATGCTAGCCGAAAGAGTTGGTGTGCTAGCGCTTGCTCGTGCATTCATCGAAAGAATTTCACAGATCTAACTTGAGCTTCTTCCCCTAACGACTTTGACAACACAAAAGTAATTGGGCTGTTTTTTGAATTCCGGTCGTTCATCTTAAGATTGTCCACTCCAAGTCCCAAACAACAAAAAAGTCTACTTTCCCCCTGAAGATCACTCTATTTTCGTCTCTCTTTCGTTGACTCAGACAGGCACTCCATCGTCAGTATACAGTCCTGTTCCGAAGGATTAAGAAACAATTCTAAAAAAGGGTTTAAAATCGGTATCAACTTGAGCCTCATAGTGAGACTTTGGCAGTCCATAAGCCGCGAACGATTCGGTCAGTCTGTAGAAACATCTCCTATTTTGAGTAAATGTCAAAGTTCTTTTTTTCAACTCTAAAAACAATTGCGCCTAATCATGGATAGGGTCTTAAGCGATTACAATTAACTAATTGACTCAATCTCCAAAGGAGGATACGCATGAAAGTGCTTGTGACAGGGGGCGCCGGATATTGCGGCAGTATTTTGGTCCCTGACCTTCTTGCCGAAGGCCATGAAGTAACAGTTCTTGACACATTCTGGTTCGGCGACTTCTTGCCAAATCATCAAAAACTAAGAAAGGTCAGAGGCGATTTTCGCGACCTCGATCTCCTTAGAACTCACTTGAAGAATCAGGAAGTGGTATTTCATCTTGCAGCAATTGCAAACGACGCATCTTTTGAATTAGATGAGAGACTTTCCACAAGTATTAATTTTGACAGCTTTAAACCTCTCGTAGAAGCTGCTAAGAATCTAGGAGTTAGGCACTTTATATACGCATCATCAAGCTCTGTCTATGGAGTGTCTGATAAACCTGATGTTACCGAGGATCACGAACTAATTCCTTTAACTTTATACAATAAGTTTAAAGGAATGTGTGAACCAATACTTTTCGAAATGACAGATAATGACTTTATTGGGACTGTGTTTCGGCCAGCAACTGTGTGTGGTTTTAGTCCAAGACAAAGATTAGACCTCTCCGTGAATATATTAGCAAATCATGCATTTAATAACAATAAAATTAGAGTTTTTGGTGGTGCACAAAAGCGTCCGAATCTGCATGTTAAGGATTATTCGAGAGTTTGTCGAACATTAATGAATTCGCTCCCTTCGAAAGTCCAAAATCAAGTTTTCAATGTTGGAGATCAAAATTTATCAATTGAACAACTTGCAAATATAGTCCAGTACGAAGTTGCGGCGTTTAAGAACTTACCTACAGATCAAATTGAAATTGTATTTGAGTCCTCTAACGATTTACGCTCTTACCATATCAATTCAAACAAAATCGCAAAAGTGCTTGATTTTCGTCCGAATTACACTGTTGCAACTGCAATAAATGACTTATGTCAAGCATTTGATTCGAATTGCTTTAACGATCCAATGAATAATACGATGTATTTCAATGTCAAGAGAATGAAAGAGCTTGGGGTTGAATAACTTGAAGTTTCTAGTTACCGGTGGTGCCGGATTTATTGGAAGTCACACATGCGAGTTACTGGTGAGTCAGGAAATACCCGTAATTGCTTTTGACAATTTAAGTTGTGGGCGATTAGAAAATCTGGCTGCCGTTACTAAATCATCTTTGTTTGAATTTATCGAAGGCGATATTCGAAACGAAGTTGATATAGAGAAATGCTTTCCTGGAGTAACTCATGTTATACACTTCGCCGGTATTGGCGAAATAGTTCCTTCAATTGATAACCCCTTAAATTACCTTGAGACAAATGTGTTGGGAACCGCAAAAGTTCTTGAAGTATCGCGCAAACATGGAATTGAAAGTTTCGTTTATGCCGCATCCTCCTCTTGTTATGGACTGGCGAAAACTCCAACAAGTGAGGATGCACCGATAGATCTAAGACACCCATATGCAGTATCAAAATATCTTGGGGAGACTATTGCACTTCAATGGGGTGAAATTTACGGATTGCCAGTAAAGAGTGTCAGAATTTTCAATGCCTATGGTCGAAGAGTAAGAACCAATGGTTCTTATGGAGCGGTTATGGGGGTGTTTTTGAAGCAAAGGATTGAAAATCAACCCCTTACGATTGTAGGCGATGGAGAACAAGTTCGCGACTATGTACATGTCTCCGATGTTGCCAATGCCTTCATTAAGGCATCTTTGTCTCCAATGAATGGTCGTATTTGGAATTTAGGAAGTGGAATAGGTGTGACAATAAATGAACTTGCCAAGATTATCGGCGGCGACACTGTGCACATACCTGATCGACCTGGGGAGCCAAGAATCACTCTGGCAAATATCGCTAGGATCGCTTTGGAGATTGATTGGTCACCAAAAATTACATTCGAACAAGGGGTAAAAGATATTCTGGATAACATCCAAGAATGGAAAGGTGCACCATTGTGGACAGCAAGTAGTATTGCAAAAGTTACTGAAAGCTGGTTCGCTGCGCTTGGAGAGAGAAACCTGAGGAGCTCGGAGTGAAAAAAATGAATTATTCCTCCTTACCAACAGAAATAAACGACAAAATAGTCACTACACCAGAACTAAGTCTTAAGATGGGCAAGTTTAATGGTCGAGAATCTTCGTATATTCTTTGCCACGGTGTTTTCGACGTCATGCATCCAGGGCACATTCGACACTTGGAATTCGCAAAGAGCCAAGCTGATTTTCTAATTGTCAGTATAACCGCTGACGAATTTATCACCAAAGGAACATATAGACCGCATGTGAGCGAGGAAATAAGAGCGTCTTCACTTGCACACCTTCACATTGTGGATTATGTCTTGGTCAACCGATCGGCTACCCCTGATAACTTATTGAGGGAGCTTCAGCCCGATTTTTTTGCTAAGGGATTTGAATATGTCTCAAATGGATTACGACCCGCGACAGAGTCAGAAGCGGAAATTGTTAAGGCGTACGGGGGAAGTATTGTTTTTACTCCGGGAGACTTAGTTTATTCCTCTTCAAAATTAATTGATGAAAGTCCTCCCGATCTAAAATTTGATCGTATAAATCTTGTAATGAAATCCGCAAGAATGGGTTTCGAGGATCTTTTGACTTTACTTGAATCTTTCAAGGGTATAGAGGTATTGGTAATTGGAGATACTATTGTCGATACTTTAATTGAAACTTTTCCTTATGGTAATTCTCAGAAAACTCCGACCATTTCCGTTCTAAAGGGAAAGGAAGAAAATTTCGTAGGTGGGGCAGCGATAGTAGCCATGCATTTGAGTGCGGCCGGGGCAAAAGTTGATTTTGTGACAATGCTCGGTGAAGACAATTTAGGGAACTGGGTAAAGGAAAGACTGAAAGAAGCCGGAATTAATGTTTATGCTTACTCGGAAGTAGGTAGGTGTACAACTCGCAAAACAGCATATGTATGTCAGGGTTATCGACTTCTTAAAGTCGATGAAGTTGATAATCGACCAATTCAAAATGAAACGTTAAATTCAATTTTGGCGTTTTTAGAGAAACAAGAAGGTGACCTTTGTCTGTTTTCAGACTTTAGGCATGGAATCTTCAATCGCAATTCAATTAGTCTGCTCACCGATGCTATTGGCCATTTTGGAGTTAGAGTTGCTGACAGCCAAGTCGCGAGCAGATGGGGCAACATTTGTGAATTTCGCAATTTCACCATGATAACGCCTAATGAACGAGAGGCAAGATTTTCTTTGGGGGACCAAGACTCCACAATTCACCGCCTGGCACTAAACTTACGAAGAGAGTCTGGCGCTGAAAATGTAATTATTAAACTAGGGAATCGAGGGCTTCTAGCCTGCTCAAAGGAACTAGATGCTCCAGATTTTATAGGTCTTGACGCACTAAAGAGTGAGGTTGTCGACGCTGTGGGATCAGGTGATGCGTTATTAGCTTATAGTTCCCTTTCGTTGGTTTCAAAAGTTGAGTTGCCGGTCGCGGCGCTTATGGGTTCTTTAGCTGCTGGTGTTTCATGTACACGCAATGGCAATATTCCAATCACAAATGACGATCTCAAGGTTGAAATAGTTTCTCTTGAAAAATCCTTTGAATACAACTTTCAATAATCAAATGAAGTGGCTCATTGTTGGTGATGGCATTCAAGGGAAGAAGCGAAAACAAATTCTCGGATTAAATTGCATCGGCATTCTTGATCCTATTTCGAGTACTTCCGAATTCAAAAAAATAGAGGATGTGAAAGCAAATTATGACATTGTTGCAATCTGTACATCACAAAATGTGAAACTCGAGTACTTGAAATACTTCATCGCTAATGGGGTGCCTTGTCTGATTGAGAAACCTTTTCCAATTATATCTGACATGGAATTTCATGATATTCAATCGACTTGTCTCTCCAAGAATACTTTCGTCTATACTGCATTCAATCATAGATTTGAAGAGTCGTTGGTTCAATTACGACAGATGATCTTAGATGGTACTATTGGGGTTCCCTACTATGCCCACATGCGATACGGTAATGGCACGGTACGGGACATAATTAGTTCGCCTTGGAAGAACTCAAGCGATGGACTTCTCTTTGATTTAGGTAGTCACTTGATCGACTTGCATAAATATATCTTTAACTCCTTTGGTAGAGAGCTCAAAATAGAAAGTCACACACGTAGTGAATCTCAATTCCCGGATTATGTTCGAATATCTGGCATTAATTTAGTGATGGAATTAGGTTATATCTTTTGGAAGTCTGATTTTAGAATTGAGATTTGGGGATCAAATGGGAGCCTACATGCTACCGGTCTTAAAAAATGGGGAAACTCAAAACTTATTTTGAGGAGTAGGAATTTTCCTTCAGGTGTCCCGATTGAAAAGGTAAATAAATTCCGAGGAATTGATAACACTTGGGAGCTTGAACACTCTTTTGTTGAAAACCTCTTGAGCGACAATACTATAGGGGTTGATAGTTATGTTCAAGAATTGAATAATCGCCTACTCGGACTTTCTCAGAATCTATGAAAATTCTTGTAGTTGGCTTTACACACCTTGGTTTGGTTTATTCTACTTGTTTCGCGAGCAAAGGTTTTGAGGTATCTCTGGCAGCGTCCAGATTCGAAGAGAAAGTGGACCGAGAGTATTTAAGTCTTCGCGCTGAACCATTCTTGCATGAGAACATTATGAAGGCTAAGAATGAAGGAAATCTAGCTTTCGTCGACATAGGGGAAATACAGCTTGATGATTTCAACCTAATATTCGTAGCAGAAGATACTCAACTTGACCCATCAGGTTTTCCACTACATTCAGAAATCTCAACAATCTTATCTTACATTGATAGTAAAAACTTGAAGGACCTCCCCATCATCTTGATGTCTCAAGTTTATCCGGGTTTTTGTAGAAGTACAAAAATGGGGAATAACTTAATCTATTGGGTTGAAACTTTGGTTTTTGGACGTGCAATTGAGCGAGCAACAAAACCAGAGCAAATTGTGCTTGGATTTCAAGATTCTGAGTTTATAGTGCCTGATGCAGTAATGAAGCTCTTAAAAAGCTTTTCGTCGCCAATTAATGTGATGTCTTGGGAATCCGCTGAACTAACAAAAATCGCTTTCAATTTTATGCTTTCTCTATCAGTTCTTGGTGCTAATTTTCTTGCGACTGTTGCCGAACATTCGCATGCCGATTGGACTGATGTTCGAAAAGCACTTCAACTTGATTCAAGAATAGGAAGAAGTGCTTACTTGAATCCAGGACTGGGCATTTCCGGAGGAAATTTACCTCGCGATTTGAATACCTTGAAAATCATGATGTTAACTATGCCCAGTTCGCATGCAACATTCCTTGAGGAGATAATTGCTTACAATGATAGCCAATTTCTTTGGGTGCGAGATTGCATTGAAATTTTCAAATCTGATTATGGATTACCACTCAAGAATACTACGTTTGGAATTCTTGGGCTTACGTACAAAGCAGGAACTTCAAGTACTTTAAACTCTCCAGCGATTAAATTGGCTAAGTTCATGAGTCATATTAATTTCTTAGCATTTGACCCGGAAGTTGAGGATGTCGCTAGTGTACCTAATATCGAAACTTGTACGCACATTGTGGAATTATTTGAAAGATCAGATATATTAATTTTATTAACCCCATGGCAAGAGATAATTGAGCAATTGATTAACTCAGAATTCGATTTCAAATCTAAGTTTTTGGTTGATGCTGGTGCTTGGATAGAAACCGATACTCTTAAAAAGTTTCGCGATTTCAAACAAAGAGGGAAGGGTCTTCGTGTCAAATAAGGTATTGATTTATGGATCTAAGGGTTTTTTGGCAAGTAATTTTAGACAGGAGCTTGAAAGAAGAAATTTTCCTTTCATTGCTGTTTCTCGAGATGCACTCAATATGATGGATGTTGAGGCCGTTAAAGAATTTGTACGTCAAGAGCATTTTGATAGTGTATTTTTCTCAGTTGGCCCCACGCCGTGTAAAACTCAAGGCATGCTCCTTCAAAATTTGGAACTTCTCAATATCCTCTTGATTGCTCTCGACTCTGCAGGAAAGTCCCCAAAATTTACCTACATTAGCTCGGATGCTGTCTACGGTTCAATCGATTCAAATCCAAGAACTGAATTTACTAATACTGCCCCAAATACACTTCACGGCAAAATGCACTTGTTGCGAGAGAGCATCTTGGAGTATTCGGGCCTGACCGTTCTAACGCTCCGCAGCAGTGCAGTTTTTGGTATTGGCGATAAACACCTTAGTTACGGGCCAAATCGTTTCTACCATAATCTTAATAACAATCTGGACTTAGTTCTGTTTGGGAACGGAAATGATACGCGAGATCATTTATGGGTGAAGGATTTTGCGCGAGTAGCCGCGGATCTTCACAGTAATGCAACAGGAATCTTCAATCTGGTTTCTGGACACTCGAGCACATTCTTAGAAATAGCCGAGGAGATTGCTAGAATGTCAGGAGTAGAGAACAAAATTAGATTCGAAAATCCCGATAATCTAGAAAGCGACATCCTTTATGACAACTCGAAACTCACCTCACGCCTCGGGTATCAAATTTCCGATAGCCTTATGCGTGGACTAATCGGCTTCTTTTCGCAGTAAAGGTTTCATTGATGACAAATTTAACAGTTCATTCTCGGATCTTGAGAAAGCGATTACTTGAACTCTCTCAACAATGCGGTGCGCTTCACCTTGCGCCTGCATTCTCTTGTCTTGAAATTATTGATGTTGTCTATCGCCAACTAGCACCAAAATTTAATGATTTTGATTTTATAATTTCGAAAGGTCACGGATATCTGGCGCAGTTAGCTGTTCTAGAATCGTTGAAAAAGGTCCCGACTGATTTGCTTGATCGAATTGGTTCCGATGGATCTTTGTACGGAGGTCATCCTGACAGAGGTCAGCCAGGCATCATTGCTTCTACAGGAAGTTTAGGGCATGGATTAGGTCTCGCTGTAGGTCTCTCTATTTCTAAGTCCCTTAAAAAAAGCGATTCTGCAACTGTCGTGTTGATTTCTGACGGTGAACTTCAGGAGGGCTCGACCTGGGAAAACTTGATTAATGCTCCCGCGCTTTCGGCAGAGAATCTAGTTTTGATTATTGATAACAATGACATGCAAACTGTTGGAACGATGTCCAAAACACACCCTCATTTATATCCGATAGACAACAAGTTAAAGAGCCTTGGGTGGGAAGTTGCTGCCGTTGACGGGCATGATACGGACGTCATGAAGGCTGAACTTGATTCACTTGGTAAGAAATTCGGTTGTTTTGCATTAGTAGCAAGAACTGTAAAAGGCAGAGGGGTCAGTTTTATGGAATCAAGTTCAATATGGCATTACAGATCGCCAAACACCGAAGAGTTCGCAATGGCATTAGAAGAGCTAGGGTTTTAAGTTACTATGAGAGATAAATTTGCCGAAACTCTAAATGAGCTCGCAAGAGATAATGAAGACATCGTTGTTCTTGCTGCTGATATTTCCCCCGTCGGAAAGATGAATGAATTTGTCAAGAACAATCCCAAAAAATTTCTAAACGTAGGAGTTGCAGAGCAATCAATGATTGGCATTGCCGCTGGACTCGCAATGGGCGGATTTCTTCCTTTTTGCTACACCATTGCAACCTTTTCTCTTCTGCGGCCTTTCGAATTTGTGAGAAATGATTTAGGGTATCAAGATTTGCCGGTTGTAATTGTTGGAATGGGTGCGGGTCTCTCATATCCTAGTCTTGGTTTCACCCATCATGCTCAAGAAGACATCGCAGTGTGCTCCACGGTTCCAAACTTGGAAGTTTGGACTCCTTGTGACCCTAATTCTGTCGAATTTGCTCTTAATATGATCGTAAAGAAGAGAGAGCACCCAAGTTATTTGCGGTTGGGAAAGGCAGGCGAGCCAAATCTAAAGTTTGCAAGTGATTATCAACCAAAACTTGGATATGGCAGATTTTTCTTCGAAGTAGCGCAAGGATTTGATGTCTACTTCTTAACTTATGGAACGATCACAAAACAGGTAACTGAAGCGGCAACTAAACTCCGAGAAAACGGGATTTCTTCTCAAGTTCTATCTGTGCTTCAGATTTCTCCAGACTTCTTCCCGGAAATCTTTGCTGTATTGCCAAAAAATGCCAAGGTTATAGTTGTTGAAGAGCATATTGCTCCCGGGGGTTTTGGTGCACAATTATCACTTTATCTTATGAATTCGGCGAAATCTATTGATTTCTTACATATTTGCTTGCCGACAATTCCCTCTCACTTATATGGTTCCACGGACTGGCTTCTCCAACAATTAGGACTTTCGTCAATTTGTATTTCGCAAAAAGTTATGAATTTCTTGAAAACAAGAAGTCAGTAAAGTCGAATTAGTAGATGCTAAATCCGCCATCAATCACAATTTCCTGCCCATTTAGGTAAGTTGAACTCGCGGAAATCAGCATGTCTATTGCAGGGAAAAGATCGGAAGGAACCCCTATTCGGCCCAAAGGTACTCTGTCTACAATTCCCTTTATATAGTCTTCTCTTGGGGTCTTTGATGGTTTAGGAAACCAACCAGGGGTCAATTGATTAGCCGTGAATCCTTTCTTTCCCAGTTCTCTGGCAAGATATTTTACAAAAACTTTCTTGTTGACTTTTGAAAGCATCACACTTAAATCTGGTTCATTACCTAAATCTAGGTAAGTTTCTGCATATGGAATGTGCGATGCCCACAGGGAGCCAATGTCAATTAGTCTCGCACCTTCATGAAACAAATTTGGGAAATCAAACATTAATCGAGCTAGATTAAAGAGTATCCGCAAGTCATGAATCGAATCTCTCGCCAATAAGTCGAATTCGCGAAGAACGGGATCCTCTTTCTTCTTTCTTGCGCTTCGCCCTGCTAGATTTATTATTGCTTGAACCTTGTTACTTAGTTCTGAGGCAGATGCAAAAACTGAAGCATAATCAGTTAAATCAATTTCAAATTGCTCCACTTTGCCTTTAAATTCCTCGCTTAATCTCGAAGACAAGTTGACAATAGGATTTTTTTGCCCTTCAAGTAAATGGCGCATTACGGACTTGCCTAGATATCCGGAGCCTCCCGCTACAATAATCATGAGATTATGTTAACAAGAAAACTCCTCATATAATACAATGGTGTCTAACGACGAACAAACATTGGTCATAGTCGTTTTTTGCCATGAGACAAAAGAGTTAACTTACGCTACAGCAGTGGAGTGTTTTAAATCACTTGAAAACATTCCTCCAGAATTGAAACTTGGTTTTATTTTTGTCGATGATGGCTCTCAAGAAAACTATACTTCAAAAATGATCGATAAATCTCTAAACCTGCTTCTTCAAAGTTGCCAAGTGGCTTTTAGTGAAAAAATTCGCCATGACGTAAGATTGGGTCTAGCAGCCAGTCTGCATAGTTCTGTTCGCTTTCTTTTGGAGAAGAATCGGTCAAGAAATGTTTGGATTACGCAGATTCCTGGTAACGACCAGTTAAGTTCCAAATCGTTAGCACGATTTCTTGAATTTCCTATGCTTGAAAACTTAACCATACTCTGGCGAAGTAATACACGCTCGAGACCGGCACTAAAGAGGTTCGCCTCTTACGTTCTTCAAGGCGTTGTAAGGCGTTTTTTGTTTCCTGAAGTTCAACAAGTGACAGGAAATTTTATAGCTCCAATTACTCTCTACAACAATTGGCTACTGCCTAGTAGTGGGCATGCTTATGGACTGTGGCTCATTGCTGGAGCAAAAAATGATGGTATTCCTATTGTCCAACGTGATTTCGAATTAAAACAACGGGCCTTCGCTAGACATACAGCAGTTCGTAAGTTACCAAAGGTTCAGGATGTTATTTTGATGTTAGTTGAACTAATTCGCGTAAAGAAATTTATCCAAAAAAATTCGTAATAGTTTGAATAACATATTCCACCTGCGAGTCACTCAGAAATTGATGACAGGGAAGAGTAATTATTTTCAATGCTTGTTCTTCGGCATTCAATAAATCTTCATCATTCAAATTAAGAGTGATTGACGCCTTTTGCTTGTGAAGAGGGATTGGATAGTGGATTTTCGCTTCTATTCCAGAAGCAATCAGCGTATCCAATAGTTCATCTCTTCGATTAACTTTTATCATGTAAAGGCTATAGGTCTCTAAATCATCATCTCTTCTTGGCAAAGTTTGAACTTCAGGGTACAAAGCTGATAATTTTCGATCGTAAATTCTGGCGATTCTATTTCTTCTCTCAATTACTTTATCTAGTTTTTCCAATTCAATCGTTGCTACAATTGCTTGTAGCGGCTGCATACGAGAATTGACGCCATAAAAATCAATTTCATCTCGATTAATCATGCCGTGATTTCTGTATTTTGTTAGCCAATTGGCATAGTCGTAGTTATTTGTGGTGATAGCCCCACCATCTCCCATCACGTTTAAACTTTTTAGAGGATGCATACTATACGCAACAACATCTCCCCAATTCGCTGCAGTTCTACCTGAATATTTTCCTCCAATAGCCATGCATGCGTCTGCAACTATCTTTAACTTGTTTCTTTTTGCAATTTCATCAATGCGCAACATGTTTGGTCCCCCGCCTGCCCAATAGACAGGAACAATTGCTTTTGTCTTTTCATTAATTTTCTTTTCGATTTTGTCATGATCTATTTGCATTCGAGAATCTACATCAACAAACACTGGTCTTGCTCCGCAAGCTACTATTGCACCCGCTGTAGCAAAAAAGGAATTTGGAGCAGTAATCACCTCGTCTCCCTCTTTAATTCCAACGGCTTTTAATGAAAGGATGAGAGCGTCAGTTCCGGTATTTGTTGATACACAATATTTAGTTCCCATGTAACTCGCAAAGTTGACCTCAAATAATTCCACAGATGAACCTAGAGTAAACTCCCCACTTAGTGCGAGCTCTTTCCATTTTACAAAAATGTCGTCCCTAGAACCAAATTGTTCTGGCAGATAGTTATATGGGACGCGAAAGTTCATGTTTCACCATGTATTCCTTTATAGATTCTACAATCTCATCTATCTCTTCAACTTTTAAACCTGGATACAAAGGTAAACTCAAAATTTCGCTCGCAAGTCTCTCTGCATTTGAAACATCCATAACCTTAACCTTTGCCTTCTTTAAGGCAAATTGTTTATGAATCGGATTCTTGTAGTGCACATTTGCTTCAATGCCGTTAGCCCTGAGGTGGTTCAACATCCCATCGCGATCCGAAGCCCGAATTACATAAGTTTGAAAAACGTGAAATTCTTTGGCGTTTTCCTGAGGAACTATCACGTAGTCTTTAAGTTTCTCATTGTATATATGGGCTAATCTCCTTCTTTCGTTTGTCCATTCCTCCAATTGCCTTAAATTAACCCTAATTAAACCAGCTTGAAGTTCATCTATTCTGCAATTATCAGAGAATTGAACACAAGTTTCACGGTCGACTAACCCGTGATTTCTAGTCACCCTCAATTCTTCATTAATATGAGAGGAGTTTGTCACGATTGCACCCGAATCGCCGTAACCGTGAAGATTCTTTAGTGGGTGGAGGCTAAAACTAGCAAATGCACCGAATGTGCCGACTTTTTTTTGCGAGAATTCAGAACCGATACTTTGGGCAGCGTCTTCAATCACGACCAAGTTGTATTTCTCGGCGATATCCATTATGACATCCATTTTTGCTGGCCTTCCTGCCAAATGAACCACCATTATTGCGCGAGTGTTTGGCCCTATTGCTTCTTCAATCTTTTCACAACTGATATTCAGATCGTCATCTACATCAACTAAGACGGGTGTGTAGCCAGATAACACTATGCTAGCTGTGGACGCGATAAATGAATTCGTCGGAGTAATAATCTCGTCGCCGACATCTAATTGAAGAGTCTTTAGTGCCAAGCGGAGACTACAGGTGCCATTTGATAAACCAACTGCATATTTCGTTCCAATATATTTAGCCAATTCGCTTTCGAACAATTTTACTTCCGAACCCAATATATAATTTCCTGAGTCTATCACTTTTTCAAAACTTTCTAGCAACTGCGCCTTTACTATCGAATTTCTGTAAGAAAAACTAGTATAGGGAATCCGAAACATAGTCAGATTATACTACATAATTTCTATAAACGTAACAAGATCTCGAAACAATTTTTTGTAGTTCCAAAGAAACTTAATTTCTTAGATAGTGTACTGGCTAGCAATTGCGTCTTGACGAAACATCTGAACCGTTTCCAATGAATATTGGATAAGGTCCTTTCCAAAAAAATCAAGTCTTTTGAGAATATCCGGTGTAGCAGTAATAATGTGGCAGCCAATTTCGTTCGCCTGAAAAACATTTAGTACTTCTCGCGGACTTGCCCAGATTAATTCGGAATTTGGACTTTGCTTTATCATCTGAAGTGCCTTCTTCATTAAGGGGACTGGGTCTCTACCCGTATCTGCAATTCTTCCTGCGAATATTGAAATGTAGTTCTTCGTTGAACTATTTGCTGAGTCCAAAACTTTCTTTACTTGATCGACAGTCATTAACGCCGTGGCGTTGATCGATACTCCTTCGCCGGATAAATGCTTAATTACACTCCCGGTGCTCATCCCTTTTGAATTTGTTATTGGGATTTTAACATTCACATTTTCTCCCCAGCTAGCTATTTCCAAACCCTGCTTCACCATTTCATCAAAGTCATCACTAAACACTTCGAATGACACTGGTTTCAGTTTAATTTCTGCTAAAACTTCTTTAGCGAATTGTCGGTAATTCTTTATACCTGCTTTTCTCATCAATGTAGGATTTGTTGTGAGTCCCTGGATAAACTCTTTCTTGGACAAATCAAGCATAGAATTAAGGTCTGCACCATCTGCAAATAATTTGACTTTGAGTTCAGATATCTCTTGTATCACTTTTAAACCCCGTAATCATTATAGCCGCTTCAAGTAAAGAGAATACCGTATTGAATGGAGGCTTAGGTCGTTTTTCGGCGTAATTGTATTCGACAAAAAAACACTTACAGCCTACCTCTTGTCCCGCTTGTATATCTTTCCATCTATCGCCGACCAGAAAACTTGATTTTAAGTCTAGACTAAGATCCTGCGCGGCTCTTAGAAATAGACCGATTTTGGGTTTTCTACAATTGCAACCGTCACTATCTAAATGAAAACAAGAATAAAAATGACGTATTCCGATTTTCTCCATAATAATTCGATGAAATTCTTCAAGCGTGTCATAAGTTAACTTCGCTCTAGCCACATCTGGTTGATTCGTGACGACAACGACTTGAAAATCCAATTTATGCAATAGTGTAACAGCGTCTTTTACTCCATCTAGAATCGCAAATTCTTCGATTTGCCTCGGAGAGTAGGGTAGCCCGTTTCTTACTATGGCCTTGTTGACTACGCCGTCTCTGTCCAGGAAGACAGCGGATTTCAATTTACCACTTAGTGGCATTGGACTTGAGTTTAGGGTGCGAGACCATAAGATGCCAAACAATAGCCTGAAATGCTTCGGAATGTGGTGTAATCGCAGAAGGATTGACTGGTGGAATTACTAAACATTTATCAGCGTGTCTTTGTGTAAATCCATCCTCTCGACCCACGATTCCAATAGTTCGAGCTTTACATAACTTAGCAAATTGAATGGCTCTACAAAGATTCTTGCTCACTCCTTTGTCTAAATCTCCTCCACCCACCGATAGGACAAAAATGCAATCGTTAGAATTTAACTTGCTGATCTTCAAATAACCTTCGAAAATTGTTTCAAATCCTTCGTCGTTTGTTCTTGCAGTTAATTCAGAAATATTATCTGTAGGTGCATAAGACTCAATGTTCGCAAGTTTGCGAAAGTCATTAACAGCATGACTTGCATTACCAGCACTTCCCCCTACCCCTAGAATAAAAAGTCTTCCACCAGAACTCTTTACCTCAGCGAGCAAACCAATCATTTCTTCAATTTTGGAAGTATCTATACTCTCTGCAATCCTTGAGACTTCTCGCATATGTTCTACTGTAAAATTCATTTTATCTCCCTTTCAATGCGGCAGTTATAAATCATCGAAAGAGACTACTCCAAAAAATGTCTCGCAGACTTACCGCTCGCTGATTTCTTAGCTTTACGCTTGGAACCAGCGTCTTTAATAGTCTTTTCGGTGAGGGTGGGCGCAGTTTTCTTAGATCGCTTAGCCTTCGATTTCTTTGGTGCGCTTTCACTTTCGTTGGCGACTTCCCAAGCTCTCCTGCCTGCGAGAAGTTCTAAGGCGCGCTCAATCGTCATCGCTTCAACTGTAT
>Ga0129336_10001237_pt1 | contig 15388 bp, 15 predicted proteins | sample CPB6_02_DNA_FD_96878 | JGI IMG/M metagenome (GOLD analysis project Ga0129336, IMG submission 96878) | Freshwater to marine salinity gradient microbial communities from Chesapeake Bay, USA - CPBay_Sum_0.6_0.2_DNA | ecosystem: Environmental > Aquatic > Marine > Coastal | place: USA: Chesapeake...
ATGATTCATAGTGCCATTTTTGACTATTTCTAAAATAATTTCTTTGATATCTGCTTGTTCTTTTCTCAATTCAGAATTTTCTTTGATTAACATCATAATAAGCTGTTTATCACTAGGTTCATCTTTAACTTCGTCATTGATATCATTTAAAGTAGAATTGCAAATTTTTTTATGTTTCCATAATCCAGAACGATTTTTGTATATTTTATTACAATTTTCACACGTAAAAATTTCTTGTTGCCACTTTTTGCCATTTTCTGTTTCCAAAATGTTTCCGGGCGTTTCCATTTTATGTTTTGTAGTAGATAAATGCATCTCCCAATTATATTTTTTAGAGCATCCATAGTCACATTTTTTACAGTAATATTGGTTCTTGCCAGTTTTTGCCACTAATTGGTTTCCTAAAGTTTCCATTAAAGTAGCAACAGAATTTATTTTTAAGTTTTTTTCGTAATAAAAAATAAAATAAATGGTTTAATTTGTGACGATAAAAATAAAATATCAAGACAAAAATTTTTCTCAGTAAGGACTTTTTGGGTATCCAAATTTTGGACATTTATTTTTGTCCATTTTTCAAAAGTCAAACACTTTTCAATTTTCGAAAAATGCAGAATTTTCTCTAAGTTATTTTGAAATATATATTTTTAAACAACTTAAAGCCAAGGTCGGCCAGCCAATTTGTGGCCCATTTTTCATTACTTTTTGAATGCAAATTTAGCCTCTATTATGCTGTGACTTTCAATAAAAAAACACAAAATTTCTCACACTATTTATCTATACTAAATCGCACACTAAATAATCCCTTAAATTTGCATCACACTCTAAATGAGTCCTTAAATTTGTACTTTCAATATCCACACCAGCTTCCACTAGAGCATATTTGAGAGCAGTTTGTATTTCACATATTTTGTCGAAGTGATTGATAATTAAAGAACGCACATCTATGCTAGAAGACCTATCTCCTTTAAAACGCAAAGACTCAAAGCATAAACAATTATTGCGTTCATCCCAAAAGATAGACAATTTAGTTCGACTCCATCGCTTTGGATATTGAAGAATCGGGGCTAAATCTAAATCTAAATCTAAATAATTATATATATTATGTGGAAAGCGATTAGACGCCTCATATGATGCTAAATAGGCAACATTTTTTTTACGATAAACTATACCTAATAAATCAGGAGGTACTGTCTCCTCTAATGGTCTGGAAGCATATTCAATAATATAAGAGAATTCATCTTGATTCCATTCGAATAGAGTAATCGATTCGCAAGAACTAAGAGCTTGTCTTATAGCATATTGTAATTCAGTAAGTGTCATATATGGAACCTGATAATAAGTCCCTAAAGAAATTAGCGGACGAGAACGTAAACCGTAAGGTAAAGCTTTTTCAGCAATCATTTTGATATCAGTTATGGGGTATAAAAATTATTTAAAAAGTATTTCAATTTTAAATAAAATTGATTAATAAATTAATTAAAAAAAAGAAGCATAAAACTGAATTCAAACATGGGTCAATCATCATCATCTAATCGCGTTGAAAAGAATTGGGAGAGAGAAGCGGCTATAAATTTTAATAAAAGAATTAAAGCATATAATTATGCATATCATGGACCATATTGTTATTATGTGGAATGGTGTCAAGCACAATATGAGCTAGAATGTATACCAGAGTGGTGTCGTCAAGGATCCGGATACAGCGCACAATATGACCATTACGGTAGACAGGTATATTAAATAAAAATTTATAAAAAATGAAAAAAGATATTGGCTTAAATAAGCCTCACTTTTAATTTTTTAATTAATTAGTTACAATTTTTAAACTTACTCTGCAATAATTTCCTTGGCAATATAGCGCTTATCCTGTTGAACATAACCAACATATTTATCAATTGTTAAAGTTGAAACATCAGATTCATCTTCTTCTTCTGCAACAAATGGGCACATCTCGAATCGCTGAACATAAACGGGCTTGGTCTGACCAATACGATGACATCTGGCAATGGCTTGGTCTTCGACGGCTGGATTCCAATGAGGTGAGATGAAATAGATTTCGCTATAATTTTCTTGCAAATTTAAGCCTTCACATCCAGTTTGAATTTGTAGAACTAAGGCCTCGTTTTTCTCATTAAGAATTTGAAAACGAGAACTATTGCTAGTTCTGCCGTCAAAAGTGGCGACTTTTTCCATGCCTCCCTTACGCAAACGCTCTGCGACTTCGTCGATTTCTTCGCGGAAATGGCAGAAGATGAGCTTGCCACATCCGTTACCTTTGCGTTCGAGAATGGAATTGACGGCGGCATCCAATTTACTGCTATGATCGAAGGCTTCTTTATAAGAATTATAGTCGCGAATTTCACCTCTTTCGACGAGCTTATCGAGTTGTTTAGTCATTAATTTAGGATAAATACAGCTTTGTCTAGCTCTTAATAGAAGAGGTAGAGGGCCTTTTCCAGCAAAAGTGCTGACAACAAGCTTATCCATTCCTTTTTTTGGACTAACACGACTGAAAGCCAATGCAGAGTGAATTTCTTCAGCCAATTGCATTTCCTTCGACGACAACCATTCGACGATATTTTTATCTATTAGCAAGTCAGTCATTTTAATGCCAACGCTCTTTTTAGTCCTCTTCAAGATGAAGGAACGAGCCAATACGCGCAAATTGTCGCTGTTAGTATAGAAGCTGGCTGGAAGGCGAATCATTGCACACAAGCTATAGAAATCATCTTTTCTATTCTGAATGGGAGTGCCAGAAACGAGCCATCTAGACTTAGCCTGCAATAATCGAGCGCCTATATATCTGGTAGTCTTCGAATTGCGCAAATGATGTGCTTCATCGAAAATAATACGAGACCAGGCGACACGATGTAATGGTGTTAGCTCTTTGTCTTTAATTTGCTTCTTAGACAGCGTAACGGCTCCGTAAGTCGTAATTACAATGCGTGCGGCAGAGAGTTCCTCATCAGTTATCGTCTTTTTATTGTCACCATGGAATATAAGGGATTTATGTCCAGTCGTCTTTTGGATTTGGACAAACCATTGGTCGATGAGGACAGGAGGTAAAACAATAAGCGTACGGGGCATGAAATTGCAATACATCAGCCCAATCATCATTATAGTTTTCCCAAGGCCCATCTCATCGGCAACGAAGCCACCACGGACGCCACAAGGAGGGTCGTCTCTAAGCTCATTATTCAGGCACCATCGTACTCCATCGTGTTGATATTGTTTATGCTCCATATTAGTACGGTCAAGGTACTTAGTAAATAGCTCCATACGTGAATCAAGATCGGTCATTTTTCGCTTTAAAGTTGATACGGTTTTAAGTAATCTACCAATCACTAAATTTAAAAATATTTAATTCAATTTTTTTGTTTTGAGGCCGAAATAGGTAGTTACTGAAAATTTATAATACTTATTTGGTAGATTCGAGGGGGTAGAATTGGATATTAAAAGTGTTGGCCTTTGGAGAAAATAAAAATAAATGTATGTCAGCATTATAATGTAGTAGGCCTGCATTTTGAATTTAATTTAATTAAATATAGCTTACAAATTTTTAGTAAACGACCTTATAGAGCTAATTTAAAAAAATTGAAATACTTTTTGTCAGAAGAATTGATGTTATAATTGATTATCAACCTGAGAGCCAAAGCTTATTGTTAAGATGTCGCGCAACGTTAAGAATACCCCAGCAACCAAGAAGCCTTACTGCAAGGTCTGTTTTGATGCCGGAAAGCCTGAAAGCGAATATACCAGCCACTGGGTTAGATCTTTACCAGATCGTAGCGGTAAGACTACCGTAACCTGCCCAACCCTCCTAGATACTGAATGCAGATATTGCTATAATTTTGGCCACACTGCCAAATTCTGCCCAGCAATTAAGCAACAGGAAAAAGAAAGGGAGAAAGCTGATAGAAGAGCAAAGGCCACCGAAGTCGAGAAGACCAAGCCGAAGGTCCAAGAGAAGAAGAATTCCTCCGTATTCGCATCGCTGATGGACAGCGACTCGGAAGAGGAAGTAAAGCCGAGTAAAAAGGTAAGTAACCCTATAGAAAATTATCCTGTATTATGTGCTCCTGTTAAAAACGTCGAAAAGCCAACGCAAGAGGTCAAGACTGGTTGGGCTGCAATCGTCGCGAAGCCTGCAGAAGAGAAGAAGCCAGAGCCTGCGAAACGCACTGGATTAGTAGTATTATCTGATTTTATTAAACTTGAACCTAAAGTCGAAGAAAAGAAGGTGGTAGATGCGAAGCCAGCGCCGTGGGCAGCCAAGACCCCAGTGATTACCAAGAGCTGGGCCGACTGGTCTGACAGCGAAGATGAAGACGAAGATTGCGACCCATACCAGCCATACTCATTTGCTGTCGCTCCAGAAGAGGATGACGACACTTGGTAAGCGATTTAGATGTAGTAATATATTAAAATTTAAAAAAATGTAATTAATTAAGTAATTATAAAGGTGCGACCACTTGGTCAATATCCTTTTTTCTCCTGCAGACTGCTGCTCTTCCCCTGTTGCCTGCTGCTGCTCCCCATACGGTAAAAACCCGGCATTCCTTAGCTGGCAGATTTGACGGCTAATTTGAGGGTAAATTGCTGGAGATAGGGTTGCAGGGGGTGATGGCAGGGTGGCACAGTGCTACAGTGCAGAATATCAGCCTGCTAAATAAATTTTCAGTTCCCAGCTATTTTGTAGGCAAAATAAAAAAATTGAAATGCTTTTATATACCTTCAATTACTCCATACTAGCTTAACCGCAACAATTACCATTCAAAATGTCGTCCGAAATGAGAGTAACCAGATCTATGACCAGAGCTATGGCTCAAGTTGCTCCTAAAAAGCAAAAGCCTAAGAAGCAAGAGCCTAAGAAGGAAGAGCCTAAGAAGGAAGAAAAGAAGGTAAGTATTCCAACAAAACGACACCCAAATGTCGAATTCATTACTGCAGAAGAATTAGCGTCTAGAATTATAGAAAGACGTAGATATATTAATATAATTAAGGCGACCACTAATGAGAATATGATTCGTAATCATGATTCCTTCACTGATAAAGAAATAGACAAACATATTGCAGAAAAAAGAATCTATGCGGTCGTCCCCGATGGCTATTGCTGGACATCATGCAGAATATACTTCGGAGGCGACTGCTATTATATTGAAAAAAATAGATTGTAGATTTTGTAGTAGGTTTTGTAATGTAAATAAGTATTAATTATAGGCATAGTCTCTTTTTTCTTTTAATTAATAAAATTGAATGAAAAAAGTATTCAAAAATAAAAGGCATAACAATACACTTATACAATGAATCCAGAATTATTATTTAACCAATATATTACTCCAGTTTATATTACTACTACAAACATGGTAACACCTATTGCAAATATTAATTTCAGTTCTCCCTACGACATTTTAGTAGAAATGGCCACTACTATTTGGCAAATCTGCTCCGTAGTTGTCTGTACATTTGTCTTCATTGTGAAGGAGGCATGTGTCGCGATAAATGATAAATTAACAACAACTGAAAAAATCTTGACGACTTTATGTCTATATAACTTTATCACATACTTAATATCATATAGTGGTTCCAATGACAAGCAACTAAAACTCCAAGAAAAATTTGATTCAATAGAAAAACAAATAAGTTCCCTCAGAACATCGGAGAGAATGCGTGATAATTGGGAACAGTTGTGGGTCGAAGAAATTAGAAATATGTATAATGAGAATGATAAAAAATTTAAAGATATTGAAACAGTATTGAACAGTCAAAAAAGGGTTGTAGATGCTCAAACAAAAAATGAAAAAGAAATTTTAAAGAGTGTAACAGAAATCAGCAAAGATATTAAACGAATTAAAAACGAACTTAATAAATATTTATAATGATTAAAACAATAAATATAAAAAAATAAATTTATAAATTTTTTATATTTTTACTTTAAATTTTTACTTCAAATTATTCGCGGTATTATCAACAGTTTTTAACAAACTAAATCCAGTATCATCGCTGGCAACACTAGATGCGTCATCATCTTCTCCCTTCTTTTTTCTTTGTTTCTTTTCTTTTTCGACACGAATTAATTGCATCGTATCATTGAAACCATACTGAACTGTTACATATGTAAATGCAATATCTCTGAAAATATTGTTACAATATTTAATGATTTCAGCAATCTCATTCATAAAAGGAGTAATATCTGCTTTATCAGCGTGAGACTTCTGCAAATGGTCAATGACTCTATAAATAATATCAGTTAAAGCAGTATTTGCAAGCTGAATAACCTGAGCAACCTCAGTATTTTTTCTATTTTTCTTATCATTTCGTTGAATCGAAATCTTAAAATCTTCATCACTAATTAAATTTTCTAAATACTTTACACGCAAATCTTGATTTCTCTCAACATAATCGGTTTGAAAATTTGGTAATTCAGTCCGAACAACATGAATAGTATGTCGAACAATGTCGCAAAGAATATTAATTTTTTCATCATACTTATTTACAGTTCTAGATACTTTTTCATTACGCCAATTATTCGTAGTTTCTACGACAGTTTTACATAACGAAGTATGTCTTCTTGCACCAGATTGAATATTGTCGCAAGTATAATGAGATAATTCACGACCACATTCGATATCACCAGGATTTCTAGGCGCTGCGCCTCCACCATTTTTGCGTTGCCATTCGTAATAGTGCGGATTATGAATATTCTTTTCAAGTCTACCAGTCTTCCAACTGAATGCAGTATGACATTGTGTGCACCACATTTGATCGCAACCCGAAATTTTAAAGATTAAACTTTGACACTTAGGACAAGGCTTAGAATCCTTAGCTAACATTTTGGCTGTCTCGACACTATTTGGATCGCATTTATGCTCACAATCGCGAGTAGCTCCTTTTAATTCGTGACAGTCAGGACAAGTCCATAGCTCGCAAATACCGCATTTCCATTGACTACTCAAGAAACCACGACATCCAGTAGCAGGACATTGGCGAACAAAATGATGCTTTTCTTCTTTCGAATTTGCACTAGTGGCACCGGCAACAGCACCCGGATATAATAAGCTATTTTCAAGCAGTCTTTTTTGACGCTCCAAATCGTGGATCAACGCATCCATTTCCATAATTTGTTTTTTAATATTTCTTTTGCGAATTTTCTCTTCAACAATGGGCTGAGTAGCAGGTAATAATGCTTTTTCCTGGTCGAATAATGTATTTTCTAAATGTTCTCTATATTTTGATGTCAAGAATACATTCGTAAAATTTTCTCTCAAGAATTTTCTAGACCATTCCTTAGCGCAACTTGGCTGCATACATTTCGGCACCGACTCTGACAAAATATACGTTTCGCAACAAGTTCTACATACCTCGAAATCACAGTAAGGACATGTGACCTTAGAGCGAGTACTCTTGTTATAAGAATCGCAACAAATATTGCAAGACATTGTTATTCTTCGTTGAGATAATAAACTTCCAAATATAAACTCAATTAAAAAAATAATTAAAATATCAATTTTTTATTAAATTTTTAAATAAACGCACTGATCAACGTTTTGTAAGATATTTTTCACGCCAATAATTTATTTTTGTTTCATATAAATTATTGGAATTAACTGAATTATCCTGTAAGGAAGATGTAACCAAGCGTTCTGGAAGTGCATTATGTCCTACATTTGTCTTAAAGAAATCCGGTGGAATTTCCTGGCCATATCTCTCTTTATCATTCATACCTTGTCCAAATGCGCTTTCTGCTTTTCTTTTACCCAATACGCTAACAGGTGGAAAATAATAACCGGGTCTTCTTCTCAAAACAAGTTTTCTTCTAATAGGTTTTGATTCCACAAAGAATCCAGAATTTATATTTTTTTTAGGACTTACTACTGGCTTTGGCTCAAAGAATTCTGGTCTCGACATTCTTGATGTTATATTGATGCAAGTAATTATGCATTTCATAAAGATGTATAAAAGTAATTCAATTTTATAATTTAATCCATTTGCATTTATATTAGTTTAGCTTTATATAATTACATATTTTTAGTAGCCATATATTTCTGCTTTAAAATAAAAAATTGAAACTAAGTGAACCTTATAACCATCTTGTATAATTATAAGGCCCATCAAGTTATTCAATAACTATTCAAGATGCAATTACGATACCCCTTTTCCGAACATGTAGACAAAATTGACTGGAATCAATTGTGCTATAATCCAAATGCGAGTGATTTTTTGGAACAGAATTTAGATAAGGTAAATTGGTTCGAGTTGTCTGGAAACCCGAATGCTGTTCATTTAATCGAACGTAATTTAGACAAGATTGATTGGTGTTGGTTGTCTGGAAATACAGGTGCTATCCATTTGTTGGAACAGAATTTAGACAAAGTTGATTGGTTTGCGCTGTCTGGAAATACCAATGCTTCTAATATCTTGGAACGCAATTTAGACAAGGTAAATTGGATGCTGTTGTCTGGAAATCCAAATGCTGTTCACATCTTGGAACAGAATTTAGATAAAGTTAATTGGGATTGGTTGTCTTTGAACCCAAACGCAATTCACATCTTAGAACAGAATTTAGACAAAGTGTGTTGGTATAATTTGTCTAGAAATCCAAATGCGATTCACATCTTGGAACAGAATTTAGACAAAATTGAGTGTTGGTTTGCGCTGTCTGGAAATCCAAATGCAATTCACATCTTAGAACAACATTTGGACAACATACACTGGGATTATTTGTCGCTAAATCCAAATGCGAGTCATATCTTAGAACAGAATCTGGATAAAGTTATTTGGACTTATTTGTCTAGAAACACAAATGCGACTCACATTTTAGAACAGAATTTGGACGAAGTTGATTGGACAGTGCTGTCTGGAAATCCAAGTGCGATTCATATCTTGGAACAGAATCTGGACAATGTTGATTGGAGTGATATATGGAGAAACCCTGCTATTTTCGAAGAAATCCCGCTATATTTCTTGAAATAATAGTTTAAAGTGAAAAATAAAATAAAATAAAAAGTAGCATGTTAATTTGGTTTCTAATGTGTAATGTAATCAACTAATACTTTTTTATTTTCTCTTATTCATGTCTAAGATTAATTTATCAATGCGTTTTCTTCTTCCAAAAAAGCAATCAGGATTTTCTTTTTCAAGCATAATATATTTAAGAAATTTGTTCTTGTTCTTATTAAAATAATTAAATCTAGATTGGAAGTTATTAAATTTTTCTTTCAAAACATATTTCCAAATGGAATGCTTATCATATAATTCTTTGTACAAGGATTCATAATATTTTTTACAACACCATATAATTTCATTCGTATTATAATCATACATAGCAAAACCATCAATATTTTTAGATGAATGCAAATAATAGTCGCAATTACATTTAATATTTCCGGTTATTCTTGCATACTCCTTAATAATGCGCCACACATCATCGGGAAAGTAAAATTCCTTTTTAGAATACATCTTAATACTATTAGTAATATAAATTAAATAGCATTAAATTATCAATTTTAAAATAAAATAAAAAAGATATTGGCTTAAAAGAGCCTCACTTTTAGATTTAATTAGTTACTTACATTTAATTTTCTACAATCTAATATTTTTTATATTTTTTACGCGTCTTCATCAGCATCAGTTGCATACTTATTCAGGAATTCTTGATTCTGAGGAGTGTCTTCGAGAATTGCATACTTGACAAAGAACGTGAACTCGGTGTTATTCTCTAGGTTATCGTAACCTACAAATACACGAGCATACGAATATTGTTGTTTTTTAAGAAGAAAGCGATTGGTCCACTTCTCATTTTCATATCCGATGAAAGTAGTCGTAGTCTTAACGCCTAGACCAGTAGAGTCAGATGATTGGTAGAAACCTTGCTCATTTTTTTTAGGCATAGAAATACCGTTAAGCTCTTTCCCAACAATCTGCTTATAGAAAGCTCTTACCTTTGGCAATACATCTTCCTCAGTACATCCTTCCTCATCATAGACCTTAAACTTTCGCCACATCTTTTTGCCAGGGTTAGATAGCGTAACTGCATCAATAGCGATGTGCTTCAACTGCCTCTCACTTGGCTCTTCTGGTTCTTCGCCGCGAATTTCTGCAATAGTGCAGGTCTTACCAGCAAATTCGGTGCACATTCTCTCAATATGCGCTTCATATTCAAGACAAGTATCGACAACAGTTTTGGTCAATGAGTGAAACTGTGTGTGCTTAATCTTGGCTCGGCTTTCAGGAGACCAGGATTCATACTTAAACAAGAAGCGACATAACTGATAAAGCTTGTCCCTGCTAAAATGCTGATGAGCCATCACGACATTGTCGAAGTTGCCGAGTTCGGGATTAATAAGCGTTACACTCATACCTACGCAGTTGAAGCCGGTGACGAACGTTGGAAAGTTACTGTAGTCCTTGATAAGTTGCTGAACCATGTAGGATGGTTCAAGAAGCATATCGAGTTCCTTCTTTCTCTTAGACTCACTGGAAATAGAGCGAGCTCTGTCCCATATCATATCAGCATCAGCAACAAGACGAGTTTTCTGGGTAGCAGCTCTCCATCTGAAAAGCTCAAAGCCATTACTGTTCATCACAATAACATTTGCAGTGGGATAATGCTTAATAATAAGCTCCATAGTTTGGTAGTGCGTTGCCTTGCGGACGTAGGCTGGCACAAAATGGTAGCTAAAAGCATCATTTGCAATAGATAGTGTGGGAAGAATAGTGTCAATAAAACTTAAGTGAAGAAGCTCATTTCCGAGGTCAAAATGCCAGTGATCATCGTACCAAAATCTGCGATTTTTCTCATTCATCCCGGCTCTGTGAAACACGAGTTCAGGAATAGTATGGGAAATTTCGGAATTTGCGACGAGTTCATCCCACAACATATCATCGTAAATGTTGAAATTGCATCGAGCAACGCCAAAATAATCAGGCGAACGAATAATTGCGAGCTCTTCTTCAACATCACGAATGAGGATTTTGTGGAATAAAGGATCATCGGTGGCAACCTTCCAAATACCGTCAGGAGTAGCGCTGTAGCCAATAATATCCGTGATGATAGTCATCTGATTAAAATCGCGGATATAAGGTATATTTTCGGGTATATACCTATGGGCTTCATCGATGTGGATGGTAAACTTGATGTTGGTCTGCGAGAATTTCAGAGAATCAGACGCTCTTCTGATGAGGCGGGGAATAGACTCTCTGATTCTTTTTTCGTGCGCACAACAAACAATGACTTTAATTGAAGTTCTATCCAATAAGTCAAATACCTCATCGACATTTTTGGCGTGATGGCAATCTCCGGCAGTCTGTCTCTTGCTATTGAAGACGATAATTTTTTTAGGCCCAACATCCTTCTGCATGCGACCAAAGAATTGCATTCCAGAGGCCAGCGTGTTCATAGTAAGGACAATATGAATATTTTTACTTTTATCATTAACAATATTGGTTATACAAATAGTAGTCTTACCTTCTTGTGGTTTACGAACAACAAGGCTAAGCTTGCTTTCGATTTCAAATTCGTTCAAATGGTCGGACATTGTTGTCAAGTTGATGGCGATAGTTAATTATAAACAAGACAGCTAAAATAAAAAGCATTTCAATTTTTTATTTTTAAGGCTTAATATGGTTACAACTAAAAATTTATAAAATACACATATCATTTAAAAAGATATTGACCTAATTAGGTCTCACTTTTAGATTTAATTAACAAGTTACAAGCTACAAACTATTTTAATATTTTAACTTTTGAAATTTTGTTTACTAATTCATTGTTTGCTAACAAAGGCGCCTTCAAAAGTCTGCACATATCATTTTTTGTCGAGCAAGGATATACAAATTTAGGTCTTCGGTAATCTTCCTCATCTTGTTTGAGAATAACTAACTCCATATGCGCCATCCCACTATAAATTCCTGTTATCCTCAACCGCTCAATGGGCCCGGTATAATTATACATACCGGATTTTTTATGTACATAGTGAAAGCTTACACCGTGTAAATTAGGCACGTATTTCTCACAGCGTTGAAACAACGCAAATAACGGATCTTTCATTGACAATTTGAAATTAACTATCAATGTGCTATGGCTTTCATATAGCACCTCTTCAGGAGCAAATTTAGCATCCATGTTGCCCCAAAACAACACCATATCATGAGAACATTTAAAAGTTGACATTTTTGCACGTAAGTTGATAAATTTTATATAAATCCCATACATATTTAAAAATAGTTCAATTTTTCATAAATTAAGCTTAAAAAAATATTTACTAAAAATTTATAAAATATATACATGGGTTAAAAAAGATATTGACCCAAAGGGGTCGCACTTTCTACCTTAATTAATTAATGAGTTACAATACTATTCATCCCACTCGATGATATACATGGTTACATTGCTTATATTCCTCCAAGCCCTCTGCTTCTCGATCTCCTCCTCAATAACGCGTGGGTCGAATTTTTTAATATACCACTTAGCATTAGGTCCAGCTTTAATTAGGATATTAGGTTTTTCTTCCATTTTGTAGGCTATTTCTAGCATTTGTCCCAGAGTTAGATTCTTGTCCATCCCAGATTTTCCAACACAACCTACGCCATCAGCAGGGTGAAGGTTGGAATTATGATATCCAACATCGCATCCAATACGTTTCTGAAATTGTCTAATGTGTTCCATTCTTAAATCTTTATATAGTAATTGTAACTTTGTCACATAAATAAAAAGCATTTCAATTTTTTATTTTAAGCGCTCAAAATGGTGATAACTTAAATTTTATAAGGATCTGTTATGGTCAACTGAAAAAAAGGCACTAGATATTAATTATAAATTTTTAGTACATGCCGATTTGAGCCTTAAAATAAAAAAATTGAAATGCTTTTTACAAAATATACTAAAAGCATAATTGCCTAGTGCCCTCAACCAGTCTTTAAGATGTCCAGCCAAATTGACTTTAGAACATTGCCAGCCAACGTGCCAGTGCTCTGTATTCCCCGTGTTTATCCGAATATTAACGAAGGTCGCATTCGTAGAATATTCGATGATTTAAATATGGGTGAATTGGAACGCATTGACATCGTGTCGAAGACCAGCGAAAAAGGAGAAAAGTTCAACCGCGTATTTGTGCACTTTCGTCGTTGGAATAATTCCGACAATGCCAATACTGCGCGCGAACGCTTATTAAACGGTAAGGAAATTAAAATTATTTATGATGACCCATGGTTCTGGAAGATTTCAGCCTACAGAGAATCAGAACGCAAATCAGCTCCTCAGCAACAACCTTCGGGAAATGCGCGTAAGCCGACTCTTGCATTCGATTCAGATGAGGATAAGTCTTCCAAACCAGTTGTTTCTACTAATAGGGACGAAAGACGTCGGGATGACAGACGCAGAGACGAAAGACCGAGAAGACGTGACGACTCACGCGAAAGACCACGCAGACGTGACGACAGACCAAGAAGACGCGAAGATTCTCGCGAAAGACCACGCAGACGCGACGATTCTGAAGCCAACTTTTATAAGAGGCTAACAGGTCCTCTGGAATCAGACCGTCGAGATGACTCTCGCGAAAGATCTAGACGTGAAGACAGACCTCAGAAACAAGAAGAGAAGCCAGTGCGTAAGTACATCGAGCCAAGAACTCCTTCGTGTTCGCCACCAAGAGAAAGACGTGATGAGAACGCCGTAATTCAGGTGCCAATTGACTACGGAAATATCATGCCTCCGCTCAAGAAACGTCCAATTGGTGGAAAGAAGCCGGAGCCAAAGGTGTTGAAGATTGAGAAGGAGGAAGGTGAGATAAGTGATGCAGAAGAGAAAAAGACAGAAAACGCATAAAAAAAGTAGTAATTGTAGTTGTAGTTGTAGTTGTAAAATTTAAGTAAATAATATAAGGTAAAGCGTCCCTTTGGATGCAAATACCTTTTTTATATAAAATATAAATAATAATGAAATAAAAAATCTAAAACGAAGATAATATAGATATTATGGAAGTAATAAAATCAGAAAATTATGAGATATATAAATTGGAAAATTCAATATATAAAATAAGTTTTCATTCTACAGCATATTCATTGGTAAATTCATTAGTAAGGTCAAGGCTAATAATGGGTTCATCAACAGATGAGAATTATAAGACGATAACATTCAAGGCGGAATCAGTGAAAACATTTTGTCAATACATGCATGATTATGCGGTAAGAACAGGTAAAAAAGCTTTATTAGTATCAGATGCAGCAAGAATGATTCGTTCATTAGTGCATCAGTTATCTTATTTATTGGAGAAGGATTCTAGCACGATAATAGGTTACAATCCAGAAGAATTAATTGTGATAAATGATGAAAAGTTCGCATTTTTAGGTAGCGAATTAGTAGCTAATTTTGACGCAGACACGGAATATGCTATTATTAGCTACCCTTTTTCGTCAAAAGATTTTTTCTTCTCTCCAGAAATAATTAGAATAAAGGAGATACCAGCTTATGTTCATTATAAAACATCTTATTTTAGCTTAGCATGTCTAATAATATATGCAGTATTAGGTGATAACGAATTTTATACAGAATATTTAAGGCATAAACAAACAGAAAAAATTATAGAATATCTAGATAATCATCCGATAAAACAAACAAAAATTTATTGGCTTCTCTCTAGATGTTTAGTTGAAGAACCTAATAATAGATCGATAATTCTAATATAAAAATCTCTAGCTATTTTATAATGTCATTAACTGCTTTCAAAAGAAAATCGGTAATTAATTATGGTTCAAAACGTTCAGGAACAGCTCCAGGTGGTTTTTGGTTACCCCAAGGTCCATTTGGTCATTCAACTAAAGCATTAAAAGATGCAATTGATAATTATGGTGCTGCCGGATTTTCCATCAATGGTGGTCGAAGAAATGTTGGTGGAGTTGGTAGAGATATGAAAATGTCAAAATCAGGTACACCTTATAGAGGAACACAACCAATTGGTTTTGGTGGAACTTTCGGTAAATATCCTTCAGCAACATTAGTAGGAAGCACAGCAAATGGAATTCAATCAACAGGTTCTGTACCAAACGCTCATAGCAAACAACCCGCTGTAGACCCAGTTCTCAATTCACGTATAGTTGATACGATGGGAACTCAATACTTATATATTAAACCATCTACACTCTCAACATATGGTATGCTCGACAAAAAATACAGATGGGCGTGGTATGGTCAATATCCAAACTATTGGGTGCAACCAAATTACACTGGAAATCAAACTGATACCAAAAGTCAATGGTTATATATTCAAAACAAGGCAGCAGCAAATACTTGTAATCTTAAGGTTAATAATGTTGGCACATATGAAGGTCATATTGTTAAGAGTAGTCCTACATTATGTACACCCGGAACATCAACTGCCAGATTTAAGTATAA
>Ga0129336_10001238_pt1 | contig 15375 bp, 15 predicted proteins | sample CPB6_02_DNA_FD_96878 | JGI IMG/M metagenome (GOLD analysis project Ga0129336, IMG submission 96878) | Freshwater to marine salinity gradient microbial communities from Chesapeake Bay, USA - CPBay_Sum_0.6_0.2_DNA | ecosystem: Environmental > Aquatic > Marine > Coastal | place: USA: Chesapeake...
AATAGTACGCAGGACTTGCGACCGTTTGGAGCTGGCGTGGCACCAAACTTAATTTGAAAATACGAGCAGTGTGGGCTTCACGCACCACTTGTCCGTTGTCATCTAGCGCATCTACGACAGTGTCGAGTTGCTTCCTGTTGACAGTCAATCCATCGAGTGCAAACAACATGTTTCTCAACACGGGAACACCACGGTCATCCGTCGAGAACTTCAGAACTTTCTGCTCGCGAGCCTCGAGAAACCCCATCGAGCCGTTCGTCAACAAATCGTCAGCAGCACCAAAACTCACCGACTCGTCGTTCAATTTCTTCAACGTTCCGGTGTAACCGATGCGAGCTCCAGGGGCCATCGCAGTCACATCTGCGACAGCCAACAACTGCGCTGGTGCGCCATATGCGCGAGCACCAGAGGGGCCCACCCATACTCCGATCGGAATCGACGCTTCCGCCACCTGTCTCAAGAGCTCCACGAATCGTTCTTCTGACACCACTGATGCCCTGCTGTTCAATTGCAGAACCAGGGCTTGCGAACCGTTTGTTTTCGCACGATCGATGGAATCAGTGATCTCGTTCACGAGAATCTCGTCAAGAAGACCACTGACTTCGACCACATCGACCGGGGCCAACTCAGTTGAATCAGTGGCTGTGGCACGATGGTCGGTGTGAAGTCCAGCGCGGTCAACCTCGCCCGTGGCGTGCGCCATGTCCACACCGGACATGAGTCCCGCGAGCGGTGCTGCAACTGTGACGCCGACTGCAAGCAACCAACGTTGCATTCTGCGCGGGCGCACTAGAAGGTCACCTCAATCGATGGAGTTGGCGAAGTTCCTGACAGCATCACGAGTTCTCATTGTTGCCGGTAAAGGTGGCGTTGGGAAATCAACAGTCGCTGAAACAGTGGCATCAGTCGCCGCAGAGGCAGGTTTGTCCGTTCTGCTCGTCAGAATCGGTGCACTGGCTGACCGCAACACCCTGAAAAAAGAGGAAACGACTGATTCAGCAGATGTAACCGGCTCGGTGAAACATCTCACACTCGAACCTGGAGATGCCCTCACCGAATACCTCTCAGGTCGAGGCCTCGGACTCGTCACGCGCCAGCTGTCGGCACTTGGCATCGTGGAGGTTGTCGCATCTGCCGCACCGGGTATCGATGACCTACTCCTCCTCGGGAAGATCAAGCAACTTGCCCGAGACGGGAAACAGGACCTACTCATCGTGGATGGGCCACCAGCTGGGCAAGCACTCTCACTACTGCGCGCTCCGATGTCATTGGGTCGAGCGGTCATGGCCGGCCCTATTCGACAGCAAGCCGACGAAGTACGACAGATGCTCGCTGATGCGAATACCTGCAGGCTCATGCTCGTCACCACGCCTGAAGTCACGCCCGTCATGGAACTGGTCGACACTGCATTCGACTTGGAAGACGACCTCGGTGTTCACCTCTCGCCGATTGTCGTGAACAAATTTGATCTAGACACGTTGCCGACGAGTCCTGACGACCTCCGCAACGCCTGTCGAAGTGACCTGCAACGAACTGCACTCGACTACAGGCTTATGCGTCGTGACCGGCAAGTCACTGCGCTTGAAGAACTACGACAAAGAGTCCCACTACAGCGACTCCTCCTTCCCGACACCTCTCTCACGCGGTCCTCTGGTGACCTACTTCGACGCACTTTCATCGATGAGATATACAAACTCTCTGGAGATGGCACGTGAACGGCGTCGAAGAACTTCTTACGACCCGCCGCGTCATCGTGTGCTGTGGATCTGGAGGCGTCGGAAAGACAACCGTTGCTGCCGCGCTCGCACTTTCTGCCGCCCGACGAGGCCGACGAGCCGTGGTCATCACGATCGACCCAGCACGACGACTTGCAGATGCACTCGGCCGCCGTGGGGAGCTGTCCAATGATCCGGTGCTGGTCGAACGCATCGGACAAGGTGAGATGTGGGCCGCGATGCTCGATGTCACTTCGACATTCGACAGTCTCATCGAACAATTTGCAGCAAGCGCAGAACAAGCGACGATCATTCACTCGAACGTCTTCTACAAATCGATCTCAGGATCATTGTCAGGTACCAGGGACTACATGGCAGCTGAGATGCTTCTTCGGTTGTACGAAGACCCACGCTTCGACCTCGTCGTGCTCGACACGGCACCGTCACGAAATGCTCTCGACTTCATCGAGTCACCCGAACGACTGGTCCGATTCTTGCGACACCCCCTGTTCAGAGTCCTCACTGCACCGTCGCGAGGTGGACTAAGAGTCATCGGAGCAACGGTGCAACCGATTCTCAAAGTCATCGGAAAGGTGGTCGGCTCGAACGTGATGAGCGACGTCATCGATTTCCTCAGAGCATTCGAGGGCATGGAGGCAGGGTTCGCTGCTCGTGCCAGTTCGGTTTCGCGCCTACTTCGCGGTGACGGCACAGACTTCGCGGTCGTCGTTGCACCGTCACCTGAACCGCTCAACGACACACGACTACTGGTTGAACGACTTGCCGACAACCGCATCTCACCGTCTCTCGTGTTTGCCAACCGACTGACTCCACGCTTCGACGGCGCGGGCGAACCGTCCACGTCTCACATGCAGCATTCAGACGCGGCGCAGAGTGCAGATGTAGTACAGAAGTGGCTCGATGACAACGTGGTCGCACTTCGACAGCGAGCCAGGTCAGAACGTGACCTTGTTCAGACGTTCATCGACCACTTGTCGACCACTCCGTCTCACACTGTCGGTCTGGTCGAAATCAGCGAGCAACCTACGGATATTCATGATCTTGACGGCATTGCGCGTCTCGCCGACTCATTCGGCTGACCACACGCTTGTGTAGAGTTCGGGCGTGCACATTCTCGTTGCGACAGATGCCCAGTGGGTGCTCGACGAAGTGATCGCCGCCCTCGGCGGAGGAGACACTCGTTTCACCATCGTCTCAAATGGCCGCGACGTCGTGAAAACGGTCAACGAGTCGTCACCCGATATCGCGGTTCTCGATCTTCAGATCGGATCCATGGGAGCAATGGCAGTCACTATGGATCTTCGCCTCGATCACAGTGGTGGATTGGCGCCATATGTTCCCGTGCTCATGCTGCTCGACCGAACGGCCGACGTGCATATGGCTCGTCGAAGTGGAGCAAACGGTTGGATCATCAAACCACTCGACGCCTTGCGACTGCGTCGAGCCGTTTCAACTGTCGTCTCTGGGGGCAACTACACCGAACCACTGCCGCCCGTTGACTTTCCTGTCGCGCAGGTCGACTCCGTCGACGAGTCGTCACCTGAATCGGCAGATAGCCTCGCCAACTGACCACACTCGGGGTGTGGCGCAGCTTGGTAGCGCGCGTCGTTCGGGACGACGAGGCCGCAGGTTCAAATCCTGTCACCCCGACTCTTTGACCACTCGGCGTCAGCGCACGAGAAGTTCGGCGATCTGCACGGCATTCAGTGCAGCACCTTTGCGCAGATTGTCGTTCGACACGAACAGTGCCAACCCACGCCCACCTTCGACGCCTTCGTCTTGCCTGATTCGCCCGACATAGCTGGGGTCTTTGCCGGCAGCTAGCAACGGCGTCGGAATATCGGTGACGACGACACCTTGGGCACTTTGCAACACGTCTCTTGCGCGACCAGCAGAAAGCGCTCGTTCAAACTCAAGATTCAGCGAGAGTGAGTGACCAGTGAAAACCGGCACGCGCACGCAGGTGCCTGACACCTTCAGATCTGGAATGCCAAGAATCTTGCGCGACTCATTGCGCAACTTGCGTTCCTCGTCGGTTTCGTCAGACCCGTCTTCCAATAACGACCCCGCAAATGGAATGACATTGAAAGCGATGTTGCGCGCAAACTTCTGCGGCACCGGCATCGCGACAGCATCACCATCGAATGTCAGCGCTGAAGCTGAGCCACCAACAGCTTGAACTTGCAGCGCCAGCTCGTCGACACCGACGAGTCCGGCACCGCTGACTGCTTGGTATGTACTTGCGACCATGCGAATGAGTCCTGCTTCGTCGTGCAGCGGCTTCAGCACCGGCATCGCTGCCATCGTCGTGCAATTCGGGTTGGCGATGATTCCTTTGCGGGCGCTCGCAATGTCACCGGGGTTCACTTCACTGACCACCAGAGGAACATCAGGATCCATGCGCCAAGCACTCGAGTTGTCGATGACCGTCACCCCGCATTCGGCGAAACGTGGTGCCAGTGCCCGAGATGACGTTGCTCCTGCAGAAAACAGCGCGATGTCGAGCCCAGTGGGGTCGGCTTGGTCGGCATCTTCAACGACAATGCTGCGGCCTTGCCATTCGATGCTCTTGCCAGCGGAACGTGCAGATGCAAAGAACCTCAACTCATCGAGCGGAAAATTGCGTTCTGCGAGCAGTGTGCGCATGACGCTTCCGACCTGACCGGTGGCTCCGACTACTCCTACTCGCACGGCAAGAGAGGCTAACCGCGGTGTGCGGTGAGCCACCAATGACTTTTGGCAGCGACATCGAGATTGTGTTGTGGCACCTCGATGCCCTCAACAGAAGTGCTTGGTAGAGCACGCGAGCGGTGGTGAAAGAGATGTGGGTCGTTCACTTTCACACCATGTGACGCGAGAAAATCGAAAACCTCCGTCGGACTCACCCTGTTGGCCTGCCACCCGAGACGGGTGGACCACCGCCAGCGAGACAACCGTTCGCCGACCTGCGGTGCTGCGAAGAGTGTCCGCACGACTACTCCGGCAGGTAGGAGCACTGCGTCAAGCCACACCTTCCGTCGATAGTTGAGAATCACCCGACCGCCGGGCTTCACCACTCGAAATGCTTCCTTGGTGAGATGCAGTGCATCTGCAGGACTGCAATGTTGCAGTGTGATGTATGAGAAAACGACATCGACTGACGCGTCGCTGACCGGAATGGTGTGTCCGTCGGCAATGTGCGCAGTCCGCAAATTTGTCGGTCGCCCGAAACGAGCCACAGTCTCACGGCAGCGCTCAAGAAATGCTGCATCGACATCTGTGGCGACGACAGAAGCAAACTCTCGCGAGAGTGCTGCGGTCATGCGTCCGATCCCAGAGCCGATTTCGAGAATCGACGATGCTGACGCAGAGTCTGCGAGTTTCCATCTCTTGAGATACCTCCGCACCTCAAGATCACCGGTAGCCACAAACTGAGCGAGTGAAAGCTTGGAACCGGTCTCGTTGTTGAAGACCCATCCCGTCTGCCTGACGACTTCATCAGCGTCACGGGAGTCCTCACTCCGGGTGCCGGCCGCTTTCCACGGAGTGAGTTGCGGCCGACGTCTGCTCATGCAGCGTCAATTATTGCCTGTGACGGAGTGTCACTTGCGTTCTGGCAAAGGTGCCGAGTACGCAGTGCCACTATCCAGACCAAAAGCCGTGTGCAATGAGCGGACAGCTGACTCCATGTTGCTGAGGCCGACCACAACGGACACTCGGATGGTGCTGGTGGAGATCATCTGGATATTGACATTGTTCTCCGCCAGAACTCGGAACATTTTTGCTGCGATCCCGGGGCTGGTCTTCATACCCGCACCCACCAGAGACACCTTTGCGATGTCGGTGTCATGCGTGACACCACCGGCACCGATGTCCTTCGACACTCGTGTGACGATTTCCTCTGCCACTTTCATATCTGCCTTCGGAACGGTGAATGAGATGTCGGTGTGACCTTCGCGCGAGGTGTTTTGCACGATCATGTCGACGTTGACGTTTGCATTTGCGAGTGGCTCGAAGATCGCAGCTGACACACCAGGACGATCTGGTACGGCGAAGATCGTGACTTTCGATTCACTCGCGTCTTGCACGACGCCTGAGATGATTGGGTCTTCCATGGGGGGTTCTCCTTCGATGTTGCGCACCCATGTTCCGTGTTCCCACGTGAAACTCGAGCGGACGTGCAGAGGGACATTGTGATTACGAGCAAATTCGACTGAGCGCAGTGCGAGCACTTTGCTACCGACTCCGGCCATCTCGAGCATTTCCTCGAAACTGAGCTGCTGAAGTTTGCGCGCTTGCGGAACTATTCGTGGATCGGCAGAGAACACACCGGTGACGTCGGTGTAGATCTCACACACGTCTGCCGACAATGCAGCAGCTAATGCGACTGCTGTGGTGTCACTTCCGCCACGACCCAACGTGGTGATCTCCTTGTCAGTCGACACCCCTTGGAAGCCTGCAACGACGACGACTCGACCCTGAGCCAAGGCTTCACGCAAGCGGTCACCCTTTACTTCCACGATTTTGGCCTTGGTGTGGACCGTGTCGGTGATGATGCCGACCTGCGACCCGGTCATGCTCACCGCGTCGACACCGACGTCTGCGAGGGCCATGCACAGAAGTGCCATCGAAATGCGCTCTCCAGTGGTGAGGAGCATGTCCATCTCACGCCCGGGATGCGTCGATGACACTTGATGTGCCAGCGACATGAGGTTGTCGGTGGTCTTCCCCATGGCAGACACCACGACGACGACATCGTTGCCATGGCGCTTTGTGAACGCGACGTGTTCGGCCACTGACTTGATGCGATCGGGGTCAGCGACCGATGTGCCGCCGTATTTCTGCACGATGAGAGCCACTGCTCTACAACGCTATCGGTGCGACGCTATCCTTCGACCCTCGTGGGTACCGACAAGCGCGAACGCAAGAAGAACAACCGTGACATGGCCCGTGCGGCACGCGCACGTGCGGCCAAGCGGGCCAAGGTCCGTCGACGTGGACTACAGGTCGGACTCGGAATACCTGCTGCAGTCCTCGCAATCTGGGCCGTTGCCACGTTCGCAGTCGACGATTCATCCGACACGGTCGACGTGACCGACACGACAGTCGCCACAAGTGACACACCGACGCTCACCACACTTGCCGGTGAAACGGTCTCTGGTGACACCACTTGCCCGGCCGATGATGGCTCTGCGGCCCGTACCACGACGTTCGAAAAAGCCCCACCAATGTGCATCGATGAGAAGAAGTCGTACACCGCGACAATGTCAACCAGTGAGGGCGACATCGTCATCGAACTCGACACGAAGAACACTCCGAAGACGGTGAACAACTTCGTGGTGCTGTCTCGTTACAAGTACTACGACGACTCCTACATCTTCCGCACTGATTCGAGCATCGACATCATCCAGGGCGGCGGCGCCACCAACACCGACAGCCCGGGCTACACCATCGAAGACGAAGGCTCCGGCTACAAATACTCCGAGGGACAAATTGCAATGGCACGCACTGCAGAACCGAACAGTGCAGGTGGACAGTTCTTCATCATCACCGGGCCGAATGCTGCGGCTCTCGACGGTCAAGGTACATACGTCGTGTTCGGAAAGATCACTGAAGGACTCGATGTCGCCAAAGCAATCATGGCTCTGAACTCTGGCTCTGGTGACCTGGGCGGAGCACCGTCACGTGAAGTAAAAATCTCGAAAGTCACGATCTCCGAGAGTTGACGACACCTCCGTCTGAGGTGTTCACGCAATCAAGTTGTTCTGTAAAAGGTCAATTGCTTCTGTCGTCACACCGAGGGAACAGGTGGCATCTGTGATGCTTCCATGCCGTGCGAGCACGTCCCCGACGAGCCGATCCATCGTGTCGTAACTCGCCATCATGTACTGATGACCCCAATCGTTTCCGACCTGCGCGATCTCGGGGTACATCGTCTGCAGCACTGCGCGTGACTCTTCCAACGTCTCGGACGTCAATGCGTAATCAGTCGCGATGTCATGTCGCGACACGCCGAGACACCCGAGAATCAACATCGTCAAGACACCGGTGCGATCTTTACCCGCGGTGCAGTGATAGACGAGCGGGTTATTCGATTGCTTTGCAACCAGAGTGAATGCTGTACGTAGCTGGTCGGCGCTCGACTCGAGCATGCGGAGATATGAGTATCGAAGTACATCTGCGTCGTCAGCAATGTCTGGAAGCTCCGGGCGTTTCCGGGTGACATCGCCCGTTGGTATGTGGTGAAAGTCGACCGGATGATCGTCGACGGGAAATGTTCCGTGTGATTCAACTTCATGAGTCGAGCGAAGGTCGATGACCGTCTGCAAGCCGAGACCTCGCACCCGCTCGACGTCACGAGTGGTCAGTCTGTTCAGACCATCAGCTCGGAACACGCGGCCACGTGCGACACGACCCCCCGACTGTGTTTCGTAGCCTCCGATATCCCTGAAATTGTGTACGCCCTCAAGGTCGAGTCGTCGGTGAGGAACTGCTGCGGCCATGCGACGACGATAGGGGGCGCAGGTAACGCGATTGGTACTGTCGCGGGAATGGCAAGCGACAACAAGGCATCCCACATCACTCACGTCGGCATCGTCGGTTCCGGAATCATGGGTTCTGGACTCGCAGAGGTGTTCGCCAAGGCCGGGCTTCAGGTGACGGTTCGTTCGCGACAGAAGTCGACTGCGGAGGCAATGGTCGCTTCGATTGCCAAGGGCCTCGAGAAGCAGGTGTCGCGCGAGAAAATCTCTGCTGCAGACAAGGACGCGATCATGTCGCGCCTGTCAGCAACAGATGACATCAAGGCACTTGCCAACTGCGACCTCGTCATTGAATCTGTGGTCGAGGATCTGGCAGTAAAGAAGTCGTTGTTCGCCGAGCTCGACGCGATCGTTCAACCAAACGCAATTCTCGCGACGAACACCAGCACGCTCGCGGTCGTCGACATGGCGATGGCCACGAACCGTCCAGACAAGGTGTGCGGTATCCATTTCTTCAATCCGGCACCAGCCATGCCACTTGTCGAAATTGTGCGACCACTCACCGCTTCCGACGAGACCATCGAAGCCGCATCGGCGGTGGTCGCGGCGTGTGGCAAGAACGGCGTTCACGTGAAGGACCGCGCCGGCTTCATCGTCAATGCACTCCTGTTCCCATATCTCAACAACGCAATTCGCATCTGGGAAACCGGTACTGCTTCGATGGAAGACATCGACACCGCGATGAAGGGTGGCTGCAACTTCCCGATGGGACCATTCGCATTGCTTGACTTGGTCGGGCTCGACACCTCACTGTCGATTCTTGAAGCGCTCTACGCAGAGTTCGGAGATCCGAATTTCGCACCAGTGCCGACACTTCGACGCCTCGTAGCAGGCGGAAAACTCGGTCGCAAGAGCGGTGCAGGGTTCTATACCTACTAGTCGTTGGGGCTTTCCTGACGTCGACACTTGGCCAGACGACGATGTCGTCTGCGTAGGTGCAGACCTTGAACCGTCGACACTTGTCGATGCGTACTCGCGCGGTCTATTCCCCATGTACCTTGACCGCAAGCACACGATGCTCGGTTGGTGGTCACCGATGGAACGTGGTGTCCTGAACTTCGGGGACCTTCGAGTCACACGGTCACTTCGCCAAAGTCGTAGACGATTCACATTGACCATCAATCATGCGTTTGCAGAGGTCATCAAGGGCTGTTCGAGCGTCAGCCGTACTGGAGGATGGATCACTACCGACTTCGTTGATGCATATGTCGAGTTGCATCGTCTGGGCGTTGCCCACAGCGTCGAAGTGTGGAACAACGACCATCAACTTGTCGGCGGACTCTACGGAGTGCGACTTGACAGATTTTTCGCTGGTGAGTCCATGTTCCATCTTGAGCGAGACGCATCGAAAGTTGCTCTGTGGTTCTTGGTCGAGATGATGCAGATAGCTGGCATGTCGTTGCTCGACACCCAGTGGGCTACCGACCATCTGCGTTCCCTAGGGGTCTCTGAAGTGCCGCGGCACGAGTACTTGGCACGTCTCGGCGCCGCCACCTCCCCACAGCGCTGACGCCATCGACCCAGACATCTGACCCACACCCACGCCAGACCGCGGGACTTGCGGGCATACTTTGTGCATGTCGACACCTCGTCATGCTGATGCGTGGCTCATGCGGACGTACTCCGGTCACTCCACCGCGAAAGCATCCAATGAGCTGTACCGCACCAACTTGGCGAAAGGTCAGACCGGCTTGTCGATTGCGTTCGACCTCCCGACCCAGACTGGGTACGACCCTGACCATCTCCTCGCTCGTGGAGAGGTCGGCAAGGTGGGCGTTCCTGTAGCTCACCTCGGCCACATGCGCACTCTGCTCGATGCCATTCCACCGGGGACGATGAACACGTCGATGACCATCAACGCAACTGCTGCGTGGCTGTTGTCGCTGTATGTGGCCAATGCCGAAGAGCAAGGTGTCGCCACGAAGGAACTTCGCGGAACTACGCAGAATGACATCGTCAAGGAATATCTCTCCCGTGGTACCTACATCTTTCCTCCCGATGCGTCGCGTCGCCTGATCGTCGACATGGTCGCGTGGTGCACCCACAATGCACCGAAATGGAACGCGATGAACGTGTGCTCGTATCATCTGCAAGAAGCAGGTGCGACTCCCGTGCAGGAAATCGCCTATTCACTTGCCACAGCAATCGATGTGCTCGATGCTGTCCGCGCAAGTGGTCAGGTGGACGACGACCAGTTTGATCAGGTCTTCGGGTCGATCTCATTCTTTGTGAACGCCGGAATTCGTTTCATTGAGGAAGTATGCAAGATGCGAGCGTTCACCGAACTTTGGGATCGCGTCGGGCGAGAGCGTTACGGCGTACAAGATGCCAAGGCTCGTCGCTTCCGCTACGGCGTTCAGGTGAACTCGCTCGGACTCACCGAGGCACAACCTGAGAACAACGTCCAACGCATCGTGCTCGAGATGTTGGCCGTCACATTGTCGAAACGTGCACGTGCTCGAAGCGTGCAACTACCGGCATGGAATGAGGCTCTCGGTCTTCCTCGGCCGTGGGACCAGCAGTGGTCACTCCGCATGCAACAAGTGTTGGCTTTCGAGACCGACTTGCTCGAGTATGACGACATCTTCGATGGATCACATGTCGTCGAATCTCGGACAGCAGAGTTGCGTGATGCCGCATGGGCTGAACTGAACGAGGTGCTCGACATGGGCGGGGCTTTTGCTGCCATCGACGAGCTCAAAGGCCGTCTCGTCCGATCGATGGCCGACCGCACGAGACGAATCGAAGCGGGAGACCAAATGGTGGTCGGGGTAAACGCATACTCCGAGAGCGAGCCGTCGCCCCTCGGCGGCAACGACAACATTCTCACCGTCGATCCCGCTGTCGAAGCCGAGACCATCGCTGATGTCAATGCCTGGCGCGCCACGCGTGATGCGGCCCGGGTTCAGGCGGCGCTCGAAGACCTTCGTCGTGCCGCCGAGGGCACAACAAACATCATGACGGCCTCCATTGAGCTGGCTCGTGCCGGCGGCACCACTGGCGAGTGGGCTGGTGTGCTGCGAGAAGTGTTCGGCGAATACAGAGCTCCAACTGGCGTGTCGGCCGCCGTTGGTCGACGTTCTCACGAGTTGGCCGACGTTGCGTCCTTCGTGAAGACACTTGCGGGCGGACCGCCAAAATTTCTCGTGGCAAAACCAGGTCTCGACGGTCATTCGAACGGCGCAGAACAAATCGCTGTGGCGGCACGCGATGCAGGTATGGAGGTCGTCTACAGCGGTATCCGACTAACTCCAGAACAGATCGCTGCAAGTGCACGAGATGAAGATCCTGATGTCGTGGGACTCTCCATTCTCTCTGGATCACATATGGAACTGGTACCAACTGTCATCAAGTTGTTGCGCAAGGAAGGTGTCGATGCACCGGTCATCGTCGGCGGCATCATTCCAGAGTCAGACCGGGCCGTACTTCGTGATCAAGGTGTGGCGGCGGTGTACACACCGAAGGACTACGACGTTGCGCGCATCATGCGTGAAATTGCCGAAATGGCGGCATCACACCGCTCAAACTGAATGAGAGGTGTGAGCTAGACGCGCTCACGCTCAATGAAAGACTCGAGCGCGGGGCCACTTTCAAAACTGGTGATGAGTGCGTACCGGGGCCTTTTGCCATTGTGCACGACGACATGCCACAACCGTTGTGTGTCGACGACAAAACGTGAACCACGCGCGAGGGGAACACGTCGTTCTGTGCTCGGATCGGGCAGACCGTCGTGGTCATTGTCCATCAGCAACATGTAGCTGTCAGGGCTGTCGGTCAACTCGAGCCATGAGCGCACCACCCAGCCTTCGTTCTCAGGATTGAAACGGTTGTTGTCGTCGCGATGAAAACTACGTATGGCGGTTTCGCGGTCTTGTGGCTCGAGTTTGATGATGCGAACCCGACCGAAATTCGCGCCGACATCGGTGACGTATGACTTCAACGTCGGAGCTTTATCGGCATTCGATGTCCAGAGTGCGTCTTTGTCGGTCTTGCCTTTGTCCCAGAAACCTCGACAATCGAGTTGACCGTCTGCCGATGCAAGTGGTGCAAAGTTGGTGTCGCCACCACTCTTCCAGTCCATGTACTCGAGTGATTCCCACTCATGTTCGGGAACTGTGAATGGTGCAGGCTTCAGCGCGACGAAACCCGTCTCCTGTAGACACCCGAGACGTTCGTGTGGCGTATGGAGAGGAATGGACACTGACCAATGTTCTTTCGTCGGCCAGAACGTCGTGGTCATGATTCAAGTGTAACTATCAGGGCGGCATGGTTGTTGTCGCACCAATCGGCACGAAGCCTGTACTTGGTGGCAGCAACAACACAGTGCCCACCGGCACACGGTCTGGATTCTTGATTTTGTTCAGCTCCACCAGTGCAGGTGCGCTGATGTTGAACTTCTGCGCAATGGTGAACAAGGAGTCACCGTTCTGCACCGTGTACTCGCGGCGCACGAAAGTGGTGGTGGTTTGTGGAACCGTCGTGGTGGTCGTCGTGACGGCTGAGTCCTCGCCATCAGATTCACCGACTTTGAAATAAGCCGATAGGAATGAAAGAGCAGCGAATGCGATTGTCGCCCACAACAGATACATGTGGAGCGGCTTTCGCAGGAACATCGAGTCAATGCTAGTTGTGCGAGGTCTGCGACGACCGGCAGTGCGTGTCGACGACTATGCGGCGCGCTCGGTGACGTACACCGCGAGCGAGATGAGCGCGTCACGGGCCTCGCCTGCAGGTACCGAAGCATTGATTGCTGCGATCGACACGTCTCGAAGCTCGTCGATGAGTGACTCCATGCCGGCCAATGCACCGCACTCGACGATGACGGCTTGAATGTGGGACTGATCGTCGACACTGAGGTCGGGCTGACCGACAGTTGAAAGAATTTCTTTCTGCGAAGCATTCGCCATGTCGAAAGCTCGGGCGAGAAGCGGGGTGGGCTTGCCTTCACGGAGATCATTGCCAACGGGCTTGCCAGTGACCGTCGAGTCTCCGAAGACACCAAGCACGTCATCACGCATTTGAAAGGCATCACCAAGGGGTAGCCCAATGCGTGAAAGCGCCTCGACTGAGGCCGCCACATCGGACGGCCCAGCCAGGAGTGCGCCGATATGAAGGGGGCGCTCGACGGTGTACTTACCACTCTTATAGCGACAGATTCGATCAGCAACCTCTCGACGACGCTCGTGGCGAGCAGAGCCGAGCATGTCGAGGTATTGGCCGACATTCAGCTCGAGACGAAGTTCATGCCACATCGACCTCACGTCTTTCGACACTTCACCGAACAATTCGTCTGACATGACGAAAGCGAGGTCACCGATGAGAATCGTTGCTCCTTCGCCAAATCGCCGTGACTCACCCGCCCACTTCTCCGCCTCGTGCTGCTTGGCGAGCGTCACATGAGTGGTTGGCACACCGCGTCGCGAATCTGCACCGTCCATGATGTCGTCGTGAAAGAGTGCGAAGCCATGCAACAACTCGATGGCGGACCCGACTTCGATGATGCGATCACCTGAAGGGTCACCGCCGTGGGCGACGAACGCCCAATAGGCAAAGGCTGGGCGCAACCGCTTTCCACCGCTCAGCGTGAGACGACGGATTTCCTGCATAGGAAGTGCAAGGTCGTGATCGAGTGCTGTCCACCGATCTTGGTGAGCACGAATGGTGGCATCGAGGCACGCTTCTACTCGAGTTGCCACAGCGGTCAACTGCGGAGGGGGTGAAGGGATCACCCAGTCAGGCTAGGTCAAACTCGCTGGAAGTTGCGAGTGCGGTACATCACTCGTCGTCTTCGTCGTCGTCTTCGTCGTCGTCTTCGAAATCTTCGTCGAAGTCATCATCGTCGACGTCGATGTCGGGAAGGCTGGCCACGACTTCATCGATGGCAAGTTGCGCGGACGTGATTCGTTCATTGCACCAGGTGACCAGGTACGACGCCCGCTCAACTTTTGATGCAAGAACATCGACGTCGACAGCCGGTCCGTCGATTTCCCCGAGGATCTTCTCCAATTCGCGAAGGGCCTCGGCGTAACCCTTCGGCTCTGTCTGAGAGTTTGAGGATGATGCAGCCTTCGATGGTGCGGTCTTCTTTGGTGGGTTCATTGTTCTACCTCCGTGACGGTGCTGCGCACTGTTCCTCCGTGGACTGTGGTGACGAGTTCTTCGCCCCGCGACACCGACGATGCATCACGGACGATGTTTCCTCGTGAGTCACGTGTGATCGACCAACCACGGGCCAATGTTGCAGATGGATCGAGAAGTCGCACTTTTTGGTCGGCAAGCATGACTTTCTGACGCTGACGCTCGAGGCTGTTGTTGGGAATCGTTCTAAGGCGCTCTGTCGACAGAGTGAGCCGAGTGCGCGAGCGCTGTAGAGCGCTTCGAGTGGCGTTGGCAATGCGAGCGGCCGTGTCTTGGAGGTCGACTAGGAAAGACGACACATGTTCGATGACGGCATCGGCGCACGCGGTGGGTGTTTTGCAAGCCGTATGGGCAACTTCATCAGCGATACTGCGGTCAACTTGGTGACCGATTCCGGTGAACACGGGGTGTTGGCATCGAGCGATGGCGAGGGCGATGCTCTCTTCGTCGAAAGCTGCGAGATCGGATTTCGAGCCACCGCCTCGCATGAGTAGCACGATGTCGATGTCGGCACGTTGCGAGAAATAATCGAGAGCTTGCACCACCATCGGTGCGGCCTGCTCGCCTTGAACGCGAACCGCGCAGAATTTCACGTGGAACGCAATCCCTGATTCACTCAAATGTTGTCGCGCATCGGCCCAGCCTGCTGCTTCCGCACTCGAGATGATGCCGAGGCGGAGAGGGACCAACGGCAATGGTCTGCGCTTGTTCTTCTCAGTTACCCCCGAATCGCGCAGCTTTCGGAGCAGCTCTTCACGCTTCAGTGCCAGATCACCCAAGGTGAAAGTGGTGTCGACATCACGAGCGATGAGTGACAACTTGCCGAAGGGACCGTAATAGTCAGGTGACCCCTGCAACTTGACCTTCATGCCATTTTTCAGCTCTAGGCCTTGTTCTGACAGTTTCCGGTTGACACGCGAAAGATCGTTACGGAAGAGATTGACGTTCAGGGTCATCTTCCCCTTGGAGGATTGCTCGAC
>Ga0129336_10001239_pt1 | contig 15373 bp, 9 predicted proteins | sample CPB6_02_DNA_FD_96878 | JGI IMG/M metagenome (GOLD analysis project Ga0129336, IMG submission 96878) | Freshwater to marine salinity gradient microbial communities from Chesapeake Bay, USA - CPBay_Sum_0.6_0.2_DNA | ecosystem: Environmental > Aquatic > Marine > Coastal | place: USA: Chesapeake Bay...
GACCTCGCGCTTCTCCTGCTCATTCAGGACCTCGCGCTTCTCCTGCTCATTCAGGACCTCGCGCTTCTCCTGCTCATTCAGGACCTCGCGCTTCTCCTGCTCATTCAGGACCTGATGAAACTATAACTTTAAGTAGAATGTCTAGAAGACTAGGAGTGCCTTTAGGACTTACAGAACCTACAGGACCTACAGGACCTACAGGACCTACAGGACCTACAGGACCTACAGGATATACAGGATATACAGGACCTACTGGATATACAGGATATACAGGACATACAGGATATACAGAACCTACAGGATATACAGGACCTACAGGATATACAGGATATACAGGACCTACAGGATATACAGGATATACAGGATATACAGAACCATATATATATTATAATGGATATTGGTATGTAGATCCTTCCTATGTAGATCCTTCCTATGTAGATCCTTCCTATGTAGATCCTTCCTATGTAGATCCTTCCTATGCAGGTCCTACTAACGCATATTCTTACTACGCAGATCCTTCATATAATATGTATGAAGCAGGAATAGATTTAAGTGAAGGAAGAAGTTCTCCTTCTAGAATAAGTTCAGCTCCTGTTGCTAGAAGAAATTTGCCTTCTGCAGTTAGAAGAAATTCACCTCCTTCTGCTAGAAGAAGTTATTCTCCTCCTGCTGCTAGAAGAAGTTATTCTCCTCCTGCTGCTAGAAGAAATTCACCTCCTGCAGTTAGAAGAAATTCTCCTCCTGCTGCTAGAAGAAGTTAATCTCATCCTGCTGCTAAAATAAGAACTTTACCTAGAAGATGATGACCTTCGTGATAATATTATCTAATATTAATTTTTTACCTTTAAATTATTTTAGTTACTAGGATAATAAATATTATGAAGAACATAATATACAACTATCTCCATTACTTTCTAAACATCTTAATTTTTTTTTTGCAAATTCTGGGTCTATAGTAAATTGTTGTGTTTTTGCTTTAGGTTTCGTTCGTAAATAATAAGAACCCGTTTTAAGTCCCTTAGAATGACCATAAAAGTGCATGGATGATAGTTTTTGAAAATCAGGTTCTTCAATAAATATATTTAAACTTTGTGTTTGACAAATATATTTACCTCTATCAGCAGACATGTCAATAATAACTCTTTGTTTAATTTCCCATGATGTTTTATATAAGTCCTTCATACTTTGATTAATATTTGGTATATTTTGAATACTTCCTTCGTGTAATATAATAGTATCTCGCATTTCTTTATTCCATAATCCCATATCAATTAAATCTTTGATTAAATATTTATTAATAACAATAAATTCACCACTTAATGTTTTTCTTTGAAAAATATTATTTGTAATAGGTTCAAAACTTTCATTAAAACCCATTATTTGAGAAGTAGATGCAGTAGGCATAGGAGATAGTAATAAACTATTTCTTATTCCAAAATTTTGGATATCAATTCTTAATTTATCCCAATCATATCTGTTACTAGGTTTTTCATCCCATAAATCAAATTGAAATAGGCCTTGAGATATTGGACTGCCTTCAAAAGTACTATATGCACCACTATATTTACTATTAATATTTTTAATTTCATATTCATTTACATAATTATTAATATCTTCGTCACATTCTTTTGCTAATATTTTATTAATAATAAAATATCTTTTTTTTGATAATTCCATAGATGCTTCTACTGCGGCATGATATATAGTTTCAAAAATATCTTTGTTAATATCTGCAGCATCTTTAGATTCAAATGGTTTTTTGAGTATCATAAATACATCTGCTAGACCTTGAACTCCTATTCCAATAGGTCTATTTTTTAAATTAGATATACGTCCTTTTTCAATTGGATAAAAATTTTTATCAATTACTTTATTAAGATTTTTTGTAATTACTTTTACAACTTTATGTAGTTTTTCATAATTAAAAATACCATTTTCAATATATGTAGGAAGACAAATAGAAGCTAGATTACATACACCTGTTTCTTCCGGCGATGAATATATTAATACCTCTGCGCATAAATTACTAGATTTAATAGTTCCTAAATTTTTTTGATTACTTTTTTTATTAGCAGCATCTTTATATAAAATATAAGGAACTCCTTGTTCAATTTGAGCTTCTAAAATTTTAAACCATAAGTCTTGTGCATTAATTTGTTTATTATATTTCTTTTCATTTTCATAACTTTCATAAAGTTTATTAAATTCATCACCATACACATCACTTAATCCAGGGCATTTATCGGGACACATTAAAGACCATAATTTGTTATTTTTAACTCTTTCCATAAATAAATCAGAGACCCATAATGCCATAAATAAGTCTCTACATCTTTCTTCTTCACTTCCGTGATTTTTTTTTAATTCTAAAAATGCTTCTATATCACAATGCCATGTTTCGAGATAAACTGCAATACTACCTAATCTTTTACCTGCCTGATCAATATATCTTGCTGTATTATTAAAAACACGAAGCATTGGAACTATACCATTTGAAATGCCATTAGTGCCTCTTATATAACTTCCTCGTCCTCTAACTTGATGAATATGTATACCTATACCACCTGCATATTTTGAAATTAATGCCATTTCTTTTAAAGAATCATAAATTCCAGATACACTATCATCATTTACAGAACATAAAAAACAACTACTTAATTGCGGTAATCTAGTTCCTGCATTAAATAGTGTAGGTGTAGCATGAGTAAAATATTTTTTACTTAGTAAATCATATGTTTCTAATATTTCCTTGATATCATATCCATGTATTCCTATTGCTACACGCATCCACATATGTTGTGGTCTCTCTATAACTTTTTTATTTACTTTAATTAAATATGCTCTCTCTAATGTTTTAAATCCAAAATAATCAAATAGATAATCGCGTTGATAATCAATATAGGTATTTAATTTTTCTTTATTTTTAGAAACTATATCATATAATTCATCAGAAATAAGAGGTGAACTGATATTATGAATATCTTTATTATTATATAATATTTGAATAGTTTCTGAGAAGGAAGGGGATGTATTTTTATGATGATTTGAAATAATAATACGCGATGCTAACATATTATATTCTGGATTATCTAGAGACATACTACTACATAAATACGCTGCCAATTCATCTAATTCACATGTTTTAACTCCATCATAAATACGCGAACAAACTTTTTGAGCAAGTTCTGAAACATTTATATTTAAATCATCTGATAAATTTTTAAGACGTAAAAGGACCTTATCAAAACTAACATCCTCGAGGTCACCATTTCTTTTAATAACTTTCATAATTATATTATTAACTTAATTAATCTATATATATATTTTGAGTACATAATTTTATTTTTTAGAATTTTTATAAACTTTTTTAAAATTTTAAATTTTTATAAATTATGTACTCAAAAAATAATAGTAAAATACTAATAATAAAGATTATGAATATATAATCTTAAATAAAAAGTATCTATATTTACCCAGTTATTGATTAAAATCACTATATTATATTTTAGTAATTTTAAGAAAAAAATAATAATTTTATTTTTGTTCGTCATAATCTAATGTAATACCATTAGATGTTTGTTTATATCCTTTTATTTTAATAATTCCATTATGTTCTTGATAATGACAATTTTTACAAATAGATACAAGATTATGTTTAGAATTTTTATGATAAGAACCTATAAATCCATTTTCATCTGCTTTTTCTTGATAATTAATATGATGCGTTTCAGATGCCTTAGATTTTTTACATATTTCACATATATTTACTAATTTTTTTGTATTATAACGAGATGTTTTATTTTTTATTAAATCATTATCTAAATTTGTTACCTCTTTTCTATAATTTTCTGCTTTTTTAAGAAAATCTAAAGGCATATCTAGAGATTTGCAAACTTCTAATCCATATATATTTGAACCTTGTCCATCTTGTATTTTTCTATCATAAATTATTTCATTATTTTTTCCTATATCTATTCTAATATGTTTTACTACCAATTTATTATTTTTAATATGTTCTTTAATACAACTCATATTTGTTAATTCGTGTAAATGTGTAGCAAATATAAATGACGCGCCTTTATTTATTAAAGTATCTATTCCAGCAGATACTATTGCTATTCCTGATATTGATTCTGTTCCACAACATATTTCATCTCCAATTACTAAACTATATTTATTACATCTTTGCAATATATTGCGCAATTCTGTCATTTCAACGGTAAAGCTTGACATACCTTTATATATATTATCCATACCAGAAATTCTAGTAAATATTCTTTTATACGGATAATATATCATTTCTTCTGCTGCAACAAACATTCCAGACTGAGCCATTATAATATTTAGACCAACTGCTTTCATAAAAGATGACTTACCAGAAGCATTTATTCCATATAGCAATACTCCGTCCTTTGATATAATTATATCATTACCGACATATTCTAGGTCATCTTGTATTCTTTCTATAAGAGGATGTCTCATATTTTTCATATTTACATATGAAAAATCAATATCTTTATTTTTTACATCAATATTAGGTCTTGTATAACAATAATCAAATGCATTTTTTGCATTATTAGCAGAAATATCAACGCGTGTAATATATTTTATTAAAATATCTATATTTTCGCTATTAATCTCAATAAATGTTGAAATGAATTTATTATAATATTTTAATACTAATTCGGATATTTTATCATCCATTTCGCTCATATTTTTAGAATAATTTTCAATTAATTTATTTGTAATTTTATAATTAGAAGAAGATGTAGAAATTTGTTTAGTTCTAAATAAGGACATATATGAATTATTAGTTTTTAAAGCATGTTCATATCTTTTCTTTGTCATTATAATATAATATTCGCGGTCTTTATCTGTATATTCTATTTTACATAAGGTACTATCATTAATACCTATTCTATTAATTTCATCACAATATTTTGATATTTCTTTAAAAAGATTTTCCTTGTCTTTTGATATATTATCAATATCTTCATATATTCCTTCTTTAAATATATTTCCCATATTATTTTTATCAATTAAATTGTATTTTGATGCCCTATCCATATCTAAAATATCTTTGTAGCAATTTAGTATATTTTTAATTATACACCGAATATCATTTGAATCATCAAATAAACCTATTTCATTATAAATTTCTTGACAGGCTTCTATAGATTCATTAAAATTAACCCAATCTAAAGGAGCAATTTTATTTAAAAGTAATTTTCTTTTAAATCTTTCTAAATCTGATATTTTTGCTAAAGACTTTCGTATTATAATAAATATATTATTATTTAATAATTTATCAATATCATCATATGATTTATTAATTTTTTCAATATTAATCATTGGCGCTAATAATTTTTCTTTAAAATATCTAGAACCAAATGCTGTAACACATCTATTTAATATATCAATAAGTGGTTTATCATTTTGATATAACCCAATTATATTTAATTGAACTGCGGAATTGAATTCTATAGTCATATTATTATTATTTTCAAATATTTCAGGAATTTGTAAATCTTTAATTATATCAGCATTATGTTCATATGCAAATTGTAAAAGACAACAAAACCCTTCTCTTGCAATAGTTAATCTTTCCATATTCAATAATTCTATTATAGATATTAGTCCAGATTTTAGAAAAAATGCTTTTTCTAACATATAACGTTGATTTATAATATTTTTGTAAAATGATATATATTTACAATCATTCCATTTATAATGAACTAATATATTATTAATATTTAAATTTTTTAATATTTTTTTTTTTGATTTTTCATCAATATTGTCTCCTAATATTATTAGTTCTATAGGATTATATGCACTTATCATTCTAAATACCTCGTCATTCGCTAGTTCTGGGTCTTCTTTCGTTGAACCAATTTCATATATAAATGTTTTTCCGGTAGATAAATCTATACCTGATATACCCGCAATAACATAATTATTTATTAGTTCATAAATAATAACCATCATATAATTACTTTTTTTATCAGTAATATTAATATTAGAACCAGGTGATAATATTTCTGCTACATTTCTTACAACATTTTTGTTATCTTCTCCTTGTTGAATAATAACAATAGTATAATTATTATTTAATAGTAATTGTGTAAACTTACTAACAGAATGCATTGGAAATCCAGCCATTACAGGATTATTGCGAGAAATTTCTTTAATAGATTTATTTTTCTTTGTTGTTTGTATACCGCATATATCTGCTATTTTATATATATCATTATCATTATTATTATATTCTGCAATACTATACATTTCATAAAACGAACCTACTTGTAGAAAAACTATACACTTGTCACCATATTGCTCTTTGTATTTTTGCATATATTCTATATATTCATCTATAATCATCTTATCATAATAATATATATATTATATTCTTAAATAAAAATAATATAAGAAAATATTAATAATATATTATATTAATGGATAAAGAAAAAGAATTTAATGATGTAATTAAGAAACTTAATACTATAGATTTAGAGGCAATTGGATTACCCGATAATATAAAATTAGAGTTTTATAAATACTATAAGCAATCTACCATTGGCGATTGTAACATACATCGACCTACATTTTTATATTTTAAAGATTGTGCAAAATGGGATGCGTGGAATAGTATAAAAAATATGTCAAAATCAGATGCTATGATTAACTATATTAATTGTTATAATAATTATATAGCAATAAAATGATAATTTAGAAAAATATTATATATTAAGTTCATATATTAATTTCTTTTATTCTATTAAATGCATACTGATATAATTTTAATAAATATGCATAATTAATTATTTTGTTTCTTTCTCTAACAATAGTCTGAGAATCGCTTACATATCTTAAAGTTGCGATTAGTTTGCCTCCGTTTAATAAATCTGCGTATTTATCATTTCCTGTTGTTATACTTGATCCAACTATTCCTTCTATATCAGTATAATTAAATATGTATATAATGTGATAATATAGAATAATAATATATGTTATAACTGCAATTAATATTAGATTTTCTATTTTTGGAATATTCAATATTAAACTTAATAAAATTAGTATTAAGAAATATATACTTTCTAATATAAATATTATAGTAGCAGGTATAAATCTTATAATATCATCAATAGAAATAGTAGATATTAATATTATTATAAATATTACTAATATTAAAATAATTATAGGTGTTAAATAAATATTTGTTATATATCTTATAATTTCATTAAACTTTTCATTTGGATAATTAGTATAAACTGGTAATAATAATATCTTAACAATAAATGTAAATACTTTATTAAGTGCAAACCATTTAAATATATAATTAAACCATATTAAAAATGAATAAATAATATTTAAAATTTTTGATATTGGTCTATTATTGAATAATATTGCATCAACTATATATAAAATTAATAAAAATACAAATATTGTAATTATTATTATAAATACAACAGGATAAACAGTAAAAAAACTCTTATATAATCTAAGTATATGTGAATAATCTTCAAATATAAAAATGGCCTTATTATCTAACTTTATTTGAGAAATCGTATAATCTTTTTTTTCAGGATTTGGTTTTAAAGATGTTAATTGTTTAACATCTGTCGGTTTAGTTGTAGTATCAGGCAGAATATTACAATCTTTGTCATATTCAGGTGGTTTATAATCTTGTAAGACTTCGGCGATTTTTCCTTCTTTTATTTGATTATATATACCATATAATGATAAACGTTCTGCAAATATACTATATTTACTAAAACATACAAAATAACAATAATTAAATAAATATTTTATAACTGCTAAAATATCTTTTGTAATTGATTTTTTGTCATCTAACTTAAAGTTACATATATCTGTTATTATTTTTGTTTGTTTAGTGCATAAATTATAAGCATATAATAAATTTAATTTTTTTTTCTCTTTATTAAAATTATTTAAATATTTCATATATAATTCATCTCTTTTATCAAATAAGGTATAAAACTTATTTATATCTTTTTTAATATTACTTTCAATTTTAACTTTGTCTTGTTCATTTTCAGTATATATGTAATTTGCATATTCTAATATTTTTTTATAAGCATTTTTAACATCAGCATTTATTAAATGAAGAGGACTTTTAGGACTTATTCCTTTATTTATATCATCTAAAATTAAATTTTTAATTTTTTGTGTTATTTTTAATGCATTATCTTTTAAAATTGGATTATCATCTTTTAATAAAGTGTCAATAGTATCATAATAATTTCCTTTTAAACCAAAAGCATTTTCTGTTTTAAATTCTTTATATACTCTATTACTTATAGTATTATCATTATTAATACTTCCTATAATACATATAATCGCAAATGGATCATATGGAATATAATTTCTATATTTACCATCCTTAAATGTTTTTTTATCTTCGCATCTATATTCATTATTAATTATGAAATTATCATTACATTCTTTAAAACAGCCTTTATCTATAGTATATGTTATATTATTTTCAGAAATTTCATTATAACGTCCATCGCGATTTCCTAAATAATAATATGGAATAGTAAACCATTTATTCCATTGTTCAATATTATTATTACATTGCGAACTTTTATTTTGAATTGCATAGTATTTTATATTTTTACTAAAATCTAATTTATTATTATTTATTACATATAGATTTTTATCATTTTCAGTAAATATTTTGTCTCTATATAATTCATATTTTCCCTCTTTATTCCTTTTTACATCAATATTTTGAATAGTACATACATCTTTATTCATTTTTAAGATTTCTTATGTTATTATTATATTATATTATATTATCATAATCTTTTTCTAGATATGTAGAACATGATTCCGATTTTCCAGATGTTTTAATTATATTAATATCAACACCATTTATAGTACAATTATGATTGAAAAAAGCAATATTACTAGAATGTTCAATAGCACATTTAATAGCTAATGAATAATCTGGTTCTATTTTTAATTTAATATAATTAATTTCTTTTTTAAGATTTTCAGAAATTATTTCTGGCGCCATCTCAGAAATTTCATTTGGTCTAATTAAATGTACAACATACTTTGTCTTATCAACTATAGTATCTAACTTTTCTTTTAATATATTTTCGTAATTGTAATTACTTGTTGTTATTGTAGCAGAATTTGTAGAAATTAAAGAATTTATATAATCTGCTTCAAATGTATATATATTATCATATAAATGTTCTGTATTATTTTTTGTTCTTTCGTAATCGTCAGGTTCTCTTGCAAAATTTCTTGCATCATCAATAATTTCATTACCAAAATTCATAAAAAACTTAATCCTTTTTAATAAATCATAATAAATTGAGGTAAAATTATTTACAAATGAATAAAATTCTAAAGGTAATCTATTTAATGCTGTTAAAAAATCTGTATTATTATTGAACATATTTGTATAATCATAATTACTATTACTACTACTACTTCCTCCACCTATATCTGTAAAATTAGGATTATATAATTCTTCGTTAGGTGCATAACTATCGTAAGATATTATAACTATGCCTAAAATTAAAAACACTAAAATCATTAAACCTGCAAAAGGTCTGGACCACTTTAACAATGCTTGTTGTAATAAAGATATAAATGATTTAAAAGCAAATTTAAAGAATAGTAAAATACTTGTTACTATAAATTTTACAACTGCAAATATATATTGCATTAAAAATTTTAGACCAAATATAATTAAATAAATTACTCTTATACCTATATTATTACTTCCAGTAAATATAGTTCGTAATTCATTAGAATTTATTTCACTAAATTTTAATGATTTATGAAAAGATTGATATTCTTGAAACATATTATAATCTTTATCTTCAAGGTCTTCCTTATCTTTTTGTTCTTTAAGAGATTTAATTAAATCATTATATTTTTCTAACCTATTCTTTAATTTACTTTTTATATCTTCATATATTTCTGTTATATTTACTGTTATATTTTCTTCTTTATTATTAATAATATTTTCTTTTAAATTTTCTTTTAAAACATCTAAAAACAAAAAATACTTAAAATTCCATTTATCACTATCAAAATCTTGAAAAAATTCATAATCTCCAAAAAATTTAGTAAATATTCCTAAAAAATTAATTATTGAAAATATAATATAATAACATAATAAACATACAAATGCTAAAATATATACTATAGATGAAAATATTGAACCCAAAATAATACCAAATCCCATTAAAAATTGCAGAAACCAGTTTTTTTCTTTAAAATTTTCATATTTCATTATGTCATCAAAATTATTTTTAGCAGATGATGCATACTTGTTAGAAAATTTAATAATATCTGTTATTGATAGAGGTTTATTTTCATTTATAAGATTTATTACACGTTTAGCTAATTCTAATATATTTTCTTCGGTATTTTTGTCTTTTTTTTCATCATCTGTTTGAATAATTTCATTATTAGTTGTTGGATTAAGAGTTGTCATAATCTTTAATAATTATTTATATTATAATTTTATAATTATTGATTGTATAAAAATGCAAAATATATATATATATATAAATTAAATGTACTTTTATTTATTTATAATAATATTATTATTATATGTATCATTTTATTATTTATTTAATGATGAAATATCTATATATCAAGTTGATATAAACAATTTTGACTTTGATTTATTATACAAAAAACAACCTATTGTTATATCAGAAAAAATAAAAGATATCAATGTTATTATTAATAACTGGTTTAATTACAATATTATATATAATATTAGTAATAATTATATATGGGAAAAAAATAAATTTAAATATTTATTTATATCATCTATAGATAATCATCCTGTAGAAATATCTTTATGTAATCCGAATACACTCATTATTAATGGAATACCTAGAACAGATAGTAATATAACTACTATTAAATTAGATAATAAAGGGTTAATTATTCCTTTTAATTGGTATTATTATATATCTGGAAATGTTATATTATACGGAATACATGATTATGTTACAATATGTATTTCTGTACTAACAAAATAAAAATATTATAGCAGGTTAACAAAAATGTCATCGGTGGGGTTCGAACCCACGAGTACTTATGTACATCAGATCTTAAGTCTGACCCCTTAGACCGCTCGGGCACGATGACATAGACGCCATATAGGCTATAATATATGAAAAAATAATAGAAGATTTGTTTTATATATATATGTATCTTAATCCTTATATATATTTCGCTATAATTATAAAAAATATAATATAGTAAAATTTATATGACATATCTTATAAATATTCGACATAGTATATATACTTATCTTGGAAATTTAACTAATAATAACGAAACTTATAAAACCATAGATATTTTTATATAAAATTGCATAATATTTTATGTACATATATTAGGTATTTATGGCAGATAGAAGTTTAATACTACAGAGAAGATATAGCAAAAGGTTATTTACTACTACTAATAAAACAAGTAATTCAACTATACCAGTATCTATGATAAAATCTACTAATAATATTGGAACTTTAAGACAAATGTTAGAATCTACAATAAAATTTGCGAATAATAAATTGCGTAATTTAAATAAAAAGGCTAAAGAACAAAAAGCTAAGGAAGAAGATGCCGCATTAAAAATACAAAAAGCTGTAAGGCATATGATAGATAAAAAAATTGGCAAAAGTATATTAGATAAACTTAGAGAAGAACGTAAAATACTAAAACAAGAAAGGTTAGAAAAAATTGATATAGTACAAAATGCTTTAAATGAATTATTGATTATACAAAAAAATATTACAGAGGGAATAATAAAAGAATCAGATGGAATTATTAATAGAATTAAAGATATCTTTGGTATAGTTGATAGTAGTAGTCGTGAAATAAATACAAGTAGAGGAAGAAGTAGTAGAGAAAATAGTAGCAGAGTAATTAGAACTATAGGAAGAATTAGTGGAGAAAATAGTAGCAGAGTAATTAGAAGTAGAGAAAATAGTAGCAAAACATATTCTGTAATAGATAAAAGTGAATTAATGATGAATAATTTAAAAACTATATTAAAATTTTTATCTACTAATATTTGGAGTGATTATATTATATACGATGATGAAAATAATACAGGTAGTGTAAAACTTATAATAAAACTTCCAGGTGCTTCTTATGATATTTCTTATAATAATATAACCGAACTTGCAAATAATTTTAAAAAATACTATAATACTATATTAATAGCATGTTATTTCCCTTGTTCTAAAGATATAAAGGAACTAATCTCTAAACTAAATAAAAGTAATGATGAAAAAAAATCATATGATACTATTATAGAGCTTCTAAAACAATATATAAAAGAAAATATAAAAAAACCAGAACAGACCGTAAATTTAAATAATTTACAAAAAGAAATTGAAGGCCTTGAAAAAATTAGAGGAGGTAAATTGCGTAAAGTTAGAAAAACAAATGTTAGTAAAAAAATAACTACAAGAGTTATTAGAAATAGAAAATTATAAAAAATTGACCTTATTTTTATTAAATATATAATATGTTGCAAGACGATATATATTATTTAATTCATGTTACAAATGATAGCAAATGTTTTGAATGGGATGAATTAAAAGTATCTGAATTTAATACAGATGACCAATTTCCAGGTGTATATATGTCATTAATTACAAAATATAATATAGATTATGAAAAATTATTTCCAGGTAAATATATATTGATATTTTCAAAAAATCTATTGTATCAACAGAATTATCATATTAATTTTGTAGACTATAATGGTATTATTACAGAAAAAAACACATATTATCCATGGATGCTTGAAAATTTTGTAAATAATAATAAATCAGAATGTATAAATAAAAAATGTACTATGAATGAAGTAGTATTTCATGATAATATTAGTATGAAATATTGTTGTCGTATAATTATTAAAAATACTGATGATAAAAATAATTTTCTTCCTAAAATACCATATATAAATGATGTAAAACCAGATATGACAAAAATACCTTTCTTTTGTTTCCCATTTGAATATATATATACGGGATGTAATCCTTTATCTAAAAGTTCTCATAAGTGGTATAATATGTTTTATAATATTGCTAATATTGATACACAAAATGAAAGTGATATTGATATTATAGTAAACAAAATTAAAAATAAAGCTTATTATTTATATAAAAATAGAAACGAGCAAAATATTAAAAAATTATACGAATATACCATGTTATAAAAATTGATATAACATATTTTATATCTTATAAAATATAATGGACGACATTATTGACAACTTAGAAAATATACGTATATCAGAAAATAATGAACTAATAAATTATATATATACATTATCTATTGAAAATAATTTAAAAAAATATTTATGCGAATTAATTGAAAATGATTGTCATACAGATTATTTAACTATATATAATATTTGCTGCGAAAATGATATAGAATTGCCACCATTTTAATAATTATTTCTTTGCCTTCTTTTTATTTGCAGTTTTAGAATCTACTATTCCTAATCTATCGTTTTCATACTCTTTCAGAATACTATCTCTGTGAATATTCCACTCTTTTTCTAATTCGAGAAGATCATTGAGCCATAAATCTTCAATATTTGTATTTTTTAGATTTCTTAGTTGTTTATCTAAGTCATTATATTCTTTTTCAAGAATAACTTTTCTATCATAGGTTAATTGTGATATTGGCAATTTTAATAGATAATTATAACTTTTATTATTAATTTCAATATTTTCTTCAATATTTTCAATGCTCTCAATTTCTTCATTAAATGGTGTATATTTTAATTCAATTAATCGCAATGTAATATCATTTAATTTTTTATTCATAATTTCAATATTACCATTAATAACATCTAGAATAAATCTCATTTTGTTACTTAAAATTTTAGCTTCTTTTTCTAAATTTTTTAATTGATAATTTTTTCTTTCAAAATATTTTAATATTCTAGTTTCCGCCCATTCCTTAATTATTTCTACTGCACTTTCATATTTTTGTATAGCACCATCTTTATTAAAGAGATGGATATTATTAATGCTAAGATTTTTACTTGATTGTAATTTGAATAGTATATCAAAATTACTCTCAATATTTTGACGAACATTAGAATTGAAATGTAATACAAATTTTACATTTTTTGATGTATAGTGATTTTCAATATATTTTAAATTATTTAAATTATTTGTAATCATATTTTCCAAAAAATCTTTATAATCTTCTGTCCATATTCCAATAGGCAATTCTGTAATTTCAACAGTTGCATCATCAATCCATTTATATATACCATGACTTATATACGAATTTTTTTCTGCTTTTACTATTTTACCTTTAAAACCTAAATAATATGGTGTTATTTCATTAATATCTATAAGATTAATAGTATCATTAATAACTTCTATATCATCTAATGAATTTACAGATATATCAGTTAATTTAATTGCATTGCAAATTACCTTACAAATATTAATAATATCACTAGGGTCATACTGAGGAATATTTGTTGAATATCCTGTACCAATACCTATACCTCCATTTACCAAAATCATAGGAATAATAGGAACGTAATATTCTGGTTCTATTTGTTGTCCATCATCATCTTGATAATTTAATATCGCATTATCTTCTTCTTTAAATATAAGTCTTGTTAATTTTGATAGCAATGTAAATATATATCTTGCAGAAGATGCATCTTGTCCACCCTGACATCTACTCCCAAATTGACCATTTGGCGATAACAAGTTAATATTATTTGTACCAACATATATCTGTGCCATACCAACTATTGCTTGTTGTAGCGAGTTTTCTCCATGATGATATGCAGAAACTTCACTAACATATCCTGATAATTGTGCTACCTTTATTTCATTAGTATATAATTTTTTCTTAAAACAGGCATAAATAATTTTACGAGTACTTTCTTTTAATCCATCACAAATATGATTAATTGATCTTTGCAAATCTCGGTTAGAGAAATGAATTAAATCTTTATTTACAAATGATTTATAATCTACATTTAATTTAGAATAGTCTAATACATTGTCTTTATTATAATTTTGAAGCCATAATTTCCTATCATCCGCACGTTTCTTATTAAATGCCAGGTCTATTACTTCATCGGCATTCTCATCGTACATATATGTAACCTTCTTCATATTTTTAAAGTACTCCTTTGCCTCTTGGTCGCTAGAAGTACCAAGTCCCTTATAATATTTGATTTTCCATGAACCATTTTTTGCCACATCTGTTTCGCTCCATCTTTCATAATCTGACATATTATAAAATTCTATGATATCCTTTTTACTATTCGTCGCTTTAATAATAGGCGTTAGCATAGATGTAAGAAATCCCGAAA
>Ga0129336_10001240_pt1 | contig 15369 bp, 16 predicted proteins | sample CPB6_02_DNA_FD_96878 | JGI IMG/M metagenome (GOLD analysis project Ga0129336, IMG submission 96878) | Freshwater to marine salinity gradient microbial communities from Chesapeake Bay, USA - CPBay_Sum_0.6_0.2_DNA | ecosystem: Environmental > Aquatic > Marine > Coastal | place: USA: Chesapeake...
CATTGGAAGTTTGGCAATTGGATTCTTCGGAAGTAGCGCAGTAAATAGCCTTGGTCTTGATGGTCTCTTCTACGGCGGCGGAACAGCGCTACTTGTAAAGCAAGCCCTCGGCGTTGGACTAGTCATGGCATATAGCTTCGTTGCAACTTTAATTATCGGACTGATTATCGAAAAGACGATCGGATTCCGTGTTGAAAGCGATAAGGAGTTATCAGGCGTCGACCTTAGCGAACATGCAGAAAGCGCCTATGAAATGGGTGGAATTCTAAGAGGAGGTCGATAAATATGAAATTGATAACTGCAATCATCAAACCACAGAAATTAGATGATGTGAAAAGTGCGCTACGTAAGATTGGAGTCCGTGGAATCACAGTCTCTGAAGTTTCTGGCGTCGGGCGACAAGGTGGGCATGTTGAGGTCTACCGTGGAGCCGAATATCCAATTGATCTGCTGCCAAAATTACGGTTTGAAATTCTGGCAACTGAAACCGAAGTCTCAAAAATCGTCGATGAAATAGTAAAGAGCGCTTCAACCGGGGCTATCGGTGATGGAAAGATTTGGGTTACGGCGGTAGAAGAGGTCGTCAGAGTAAGAACTGGCGAAAGAGGTAACGCCGCCATTTAGTAGGCTCGTCGCGTGTTCGACTCCCTCTCCGAAAAGTTCCAGGCCGCCTTCGCCACATTACGCGGCAGGGGACGTATCGGAGAGGGAGAAATCGCAGCAATATGCGCTGAGATTCGAGATGCGTTAATTGATTCTGATGTTGCTCGGAGCGTTTCAGATAAATTTGTGGCTCGGATCCAAAATGAGGCTAATGCAAATTTAGATTCCCTCAAGCGCAGCACTAATCCCTCTCAAGAGATTTATGCGATTGTGCAACGCGAGTTAGTCAAAATCCTGGGAGGCGCTGGTCGCCGTTTGAAATTTGCAAAGAATCCTCCCACAGTTATTTTGCTCGCCGGCCTACAAGGTGCTGGAAAGACATCTCTTGCTGGAAAATTGGCAAATTTCTTGAAGGATTCGGGGAATACCCCACTACTGGTAGCCGCAGATTTGCAGCGACCAAATGCTGTAAATCAACTTTCGGTAATTGCAAATGGAATTGATGTACCAATCTATGCGCCGGAGCCGGGCAATGGACAAGGCGATCCTGTAAAAGTTGCAATAGATGGTGTTGAGTTCGCTAAAACGAAATTTTATAACACTGTAATCATTGATACCGCAGGTCGCTTAGGCGTTGATGATGAGATGATGGCGCAAGTTCGCTCCATAAGAGATGCCACCAAGCCCGATGAAATTCTCTTCGTCGTGGACGCAATGATTGGCCAGGATGCAATTAGAACTGCTCAATCTTTTGCTAACGGAGTTAATTTTGACGCAATAGTTCTCACCAAGATGGACGGAGATGCAAAGGGAGGCGCCGCTCTTTCCATTACGGAAGAGACGAGCAAGCCAATTCTTTTCATTTCAAACGGTGAGAAAACTAGCGATTTTGACTATTTCTATCCAGAGCGAATGGCATCTCGAATTCTTGGGTTAGGAGATATTCAGACTCTGTCAGAGCAGGCTAAGCGAACTATAGATACCAATACCGCCAAAAGATTAGAAGATAAATTCTTATCCGGAGAATCTTTCACGTTAGAAGATTTCCTAGAACAGATTGAGGCCATGCAGAAAATGGGATCCATGTCTAAGGTTTTGGGACTTCTACCAGGAGCTAATAGCGCGGCAATGAAAAAGCAATTAGCCGCAATTGACGATAACGAACTCGTGCGAACCAAGGCGATTGTGCAAAGCATGACCCCACAAGAGCGTCGAGAACCCAAAATTCTCAATGGATCGCGAAGAGTTCGTATTGCAAAAGGAAGCGGTCGGACTGTAACTGAGGTTAATAATTTGGTTGATCGTTTTGATTCGGCAGCAAAGATGATGAAGCAAAAGACGGGCCTTCCAGGGCTGCCGATATCGCCACCTTCGAGACAAGTTGCGCCTAAGAAGAAATCTCGCTCAGGCAATCCGGCAAAACGGGCTCAAGAAGAGAGCAGATAGATGGGAAATTGGGATTTCTCCGTTCGCATGGCAGGATAAGCCCCCTGTTCAAGAGCCCTCTACCTCTTGGCCGGCAACCAAAAAGTTCGAGCGGTACCGCCATGGCATCCCACTCTCGGCGTGATCATTGAACGAAACTAATAAGGAGCAAGCTTTGGCAGTAAAGATCAGATTGGTGCGACTTGGAAAGATTCGCACTCCGCATTATCGAATTGTGGTAGCCGATTCACGTAAGGCAAGAAACGGATTGAAGATTGAGGAAATTGGACGTTATTCGCCAGCCTCAGATCCATCATTGATTCAAGTTGACTCTGAAAGAGCACAGCATTGGTTAAAGCAGGGAGCGCAACCAACGGAAGCTGTTGCTGCACTCTTAAAAATCACCGGTGATTGGCAGAAATTTAAAGGGGTCGCTGGCGCGGAAGGAACACTGAAGACCATTCCTGCTCGCCCAGATAAGCGTGCTGCTTATGAGACGGCAGTCAAAGCTGCGATGAATGAACCTAAAGATGGCGCGACAACTATGAAGAAGCGCGCTGCTGAGAAATTAGCAGCCAAGAGTGCGCCAGCTGAAGTCACAGAGCCAGTCGAAGCGCCCATTTCAGAAACTGTCGACTCAACCCCCGCTGAAGTTTCCGTTGAAGAGACTCCTGCAACTGAGTCAACCGTCGAAACTCCTACAGAGTAAAAATGATTGACGAAGCTTTAGAGCATCTTGTAAAAGGTATCGTCGATAATCCTGAGGAAGTTGTAATAACTGAACGTGATGGAAGACGCGGCACTACTTTAGAAGTACGAGTCCACCCTGACGATATCGGAAAGGTAATCGGTCGCAATGGTCGTACCGCGAAAGCGCTACGCACGGTTGTCTCGGCCCTCGCAGGTAGAAGTGTGAGAGTCGATCTGATCGAGGCTGACGAAGCTCGTTAGTTGTTGCTGGTCATTGGTCGAATTGGCCGCGCCCACGGATTACGCGGCGAAGTAACTATTGAATCATTGACTGACAAACCTGAGGTGAGATTTCAAATTGGAAATCAGCTGCAAACTGATCCATCAGATCGGGGTCCGCTTCTGATTGAAACATCAAGAGAGCACAACGGGGTCGTGCTACTTTCATTCAAGGGAAAGTTAGATCGAAATGCGGCAGAATCACTGCGGGGCACAAAGTTACTTTCTGAAATCGAGATTCCTAAATCGACACCAGGCTCAAATGAATTTCATATCTCCCAAATTATCGGAATGAAAGCAAAGAATTTAAACGGAGATTTAGTTGGGATAGTTGTTGATGTGCTGGATCATCCAGCCCACGACACTTTGGTAGTAAAGACTAGCTCTGGTGAGATTTTGATCCCGTTTGTCACGAAACATGTACCGACGGTTGGCACCTCTGAACTCGTAATTGATAATTTGGAAGGTATCGTATGAAATTCACGGCAATCACAATATTTCCGGAATATTTTGCGCCTATGCGCCTCTCTTTAATCGGCAAAGCCATAGAAAAAGCGGCGCTTAATTTCGAGACGATTGATTTACGTAGGTTTGCGACTGGCAACCATCGCAGCGTTGATGACACTCCTTATGGCGGAGGTGCTGGCATGGTGATGAGTCCTGAACCCTGGGGCGATGCAATTGACGATGAGATAGGTAAGAGCGAAGGAATACTAGATCTGGTATTTCCGACACCCTCTGGAACCGTCTTTAACCAGAGAATTGCAGAATCACTCTCTAAAGCGCAACATCTAGTTTTCGCTTGTGGGCGTTATGAGGGAATCGATTCCCGCGTTGTTGAGTTTTACCGTTCCCATCCAAGAGTTCGTTTACACGAAATATCAATAGGTGACTACGTGATAAATGGCGGAGAGGGAGCTGCGCTTGTGATTATTGAGGCCATCGCGCGATTGATACCTGGTGTGATTGGAAATCCCGATTCACTTTTAGAAGAGTCGCATAATGAAATCGGAGAATTGGAATACCCGGTGTACACCAAACCGGCCGTTTGGCGAGGATTAGCAGTTCCGGATGTCCTTCTTTCCGGAAACCATGGAGCAATCCAAAGTTGGCGTAGAGACGCAGCTCGAAAACGCAAAGACGCTCAGGTTCGACGGGAATAATCTCGACACGCCGCAGGTTAGGCAGGACATATAAGCGGGTTATTGGGCATTATCCGCCCGGGACAGATGTAATCGGGATCGAAAAGGTGGTGAGAAATGGCAACCGACTATGACACGCCGCGGAAAACTGATGAAGAGCTTCATGAAGAATCTATTGAAGAACTAAAGGCGAAACGCGCTGAAGCACAATCAGGTCAGATAGATGTTGATGAAGAAGATCCCGAGAACGTCGAGTTGCCTGGAGCCGATCTCTCTGGTGAAGAATTAGCAGTCCGTGTCGTTCCTCGACAAGAGAATGAATTTACCTGCTCGAGATGTTTCTTGGTGCACCACCATACTCAACTAGCTAGAGGCGAAGGTGCCAAGGCTATTTGTAAAGATTGCGCCTAAATCCTTAAAGTATCTTTTATAAGGTTTCCTTTTCGAGAACTTATTAACCAGTAAGGCGTCGGATCTCTATCGTCGGAAAGATAAATCTTTACTCCGGTCTTTATCCAGAAGCGAAGCGCTAGAAATGCTTTGGGATTCAAGAGGATGCCACGCTCATTTCGCATTTGAGCCTCATCTAGAACCTCAATACGATCGATAAATTTTCGCTCAATTTGGGCGCCTTTAACCTTAAATAAATTCTGAGTTACCTGGATTTTTAGCGTGGTTTTTATCGATGAATATATTGTGAGAATAGTTAAGCCAAGGAATAGTGAAACAATCATTGAATCTGAGAGTGCTACGCCAATAGCGAGCACTATTGAAAGATTGAGAGCAAAAATCGCTATCCAGATCCGCAACGGCCATCTAATTATCTCGGTCACAACGGTCAGATTACTTCAAGTACAGGGTAATCTTCGCGCTATGTCAAAGGGTTTAAATATCACCCCACCTCCTGGTTCTAAGGTGCCACAGCGACATCCCAAAGCACCACCGGAAGGAACTCTTTTGGGTTCTCACAATCAAGATTGTTTTGGTTGTGGCGTATCGCATCCAGCAGGTCTTCACCTCACGGCTTACGCCGGATCTGATATGACTATCACTGCAAAGTTCACCGTTTCCGAACATCATCAAGGAGCACCAGGCTTAGCCCACGGCGGTCTCCTATCGTGTGCATTTGATGAGGCGCTGGGTAAATTAATGTGGTTAATACGGGAACCAGCGGTTACTGGAAAACTTGAAACAAGTTTCTTATTGCCTGTACAAGTTGGTAAGACTCTTTTTATCAAAGCTGAAATATTTGGCCAGGATGGAAGAAAGGTTTACTGTCGTGCTGAAGGGCGGATTGATTCGGAAGATGGACCAATTGCTGTAGAAGCTGCAGCTATCTATATAACGGTTCCACTCGAACATTTTGTAAATAACGCCCCGGAAGGCTTTCGAGAGGCGCTCTTTGGTATAAACGGTAAGACGCCGGAGCTTGAGATTAATCCATGAAAGTTTTAATCAAAAGATTAGATCCTGATTTACCGTTACCCAGCTATGCAAAACCGGGAGATGCCGGAGCCGATCTCTATTCGAGGATTGATATTGAATTATCGCCGGGCGAAAGAAAGTTAGTTCCAACAGGTATTGCGATTGCGCTTCCTCCGGGTTTTGCCGCTTTTGTGCATCCAAGATCTGGGCGCGCGATTAAAGAGGGGCTGGGAATGGTGAACGCACCAGGAACGGTCGACGCTGCATATCGTGGTGAACTACAAGTTATCCTCATAAATTACGATAAAAAGACTTCGATAAGTATTAAACGTGGCGAACGGATTGCACAGTTAATCATTCAAAAGATTGAACACGCTGAATTTGTAGAGTTAGAGGAGCTTCCTGGTAGCTCTAGGGGCTCAGATGGATTTGGCTCGACCGGAAAATCATGAGCTCCCAAAACGATAAAGAAAAAATCATAACCGCATTTGGCGGGAAAAAAGGTTTGTTTGATTCCGGAATTCCGGCGCTGGTATTCCTCCTTGCCTTTAATTTTACAAAAGAAGTATCACAATCAGCTCTAATAGCGCTCTCGCTTAGCGCAATCGTTACCGTCATTAGATTGATTAAGCGTGAAACAATTCAGCACGCTCTATCTGGAGTGATTGGCGTTGCGATTTGCGCTTGGATATCTAATCGCAGCGGAAAAGCGGAGGATTTCTATCTTCCTGGCCTTTGGACAAATGCAATTTACGCGCTTGCATATGCACTATCTAATTTAGTTCGCTGGCCAGTTATCGGCTTGGTACTTGGACCATTACTTGGCGAGAATTTGATGTGGCGCAAGGATCCAGCACGTCGAAATGTGTATATCAAGGCAACTTGGATTTGGGTTGGATTATTTTTATCTCGGCTCATTGTCCAATACCCGTTATACCTCTCAGAAAATGTTAATGCTCTCGGCACAGCTCGCCTAGTAATGGGCTATCCATTGTTCATATTGGCAGCTTGGTTAACCTGGAAGATAATCAAAGCAGGCCCATCTCTTAAAGCAGAATTAAGGCCTTCAAATTAATTAGTTACGAAGCAGCCCTTTATTAATTCTTCAGCGCTACTTGAGGCAACAAAAATTAACTCGTCCCCAGCTGTGAAAACTTCATGCTGAGATGGAGTTAATACATGACCATCACGAATTATTGCGGCTAGGGATGCATCCACAGGTAATTCAATCTCTTCGACTGACTTACCAATGCACTTTGCGGTGTCGGGAAGTGTTATCTCGACCAGATTCGCCTCGCCAGACTTAATTGAGAATAGTCGAACTACATCGCCAACGCTTACGGCCTCTTCTACAAGTGCTGCGATGATTCGCGGAGTTGAAACTGCCACATCAACCCCCCAGGAAGAATCAAATAACCATTCGTTTTTCGGATGATTCACGCGAGCTACAACCCGAGGGACGCCATATTCAGTTTTAGCTAATAATGATGAAACCAGATTGACTTTGTCATCACCGGTGGCTGCAACCATGACTTGGCATTGATCAAGTCCAGCCTTGTCTAATGTTGAGATTTCACATGCGTCGGCAAGTAACCATTCAGCATTGGGAACGCTATCCATTTTCAATGCTTTTGGATTCTTATCAATGAGGAGAACTTGATGGCCATTTGCAATTAGTTCTCGGGCGATAGCTCGACCAGCATTCCCAGCGCCAGCAATTGCAATTTTCATCGCTGCTCTCCTGGCGAATTTCTTAGAGCTTCATCGACATTTTTAAGATTTTCCTCGGTGACAAGTAAATGGACGACATCGCCTTCCTGCAGGACGGAATGTTCATCGGGTATCAAACCTTCTCCGAGGCGGGTTACAAAAGCAACTCTAGCTTTCGTTAATCTCTCGATTGAAAGGACCTGATTACCAAACCAGCCTGAATGAAGAGAAGATTCCACTAGTTGAATCCGACCCGATGCATCTTGCCATTGTGATTTCGCTCCTGTGGGAAGAATCCTGCGCATTATCTGATCGGTAGTCCAAAGGACTGTGGCAACGGTCGGGATTCCTAACCTCTGGTAAATCTCTGCTCTTCCGGGATCATAAATACGCGCTACAACATTTTTTACGCCATAAGTTTCTCTAGCAACTCGTGCTGCCAAAATATTTGAGTTATCTCCATCTGAGACTGCAGCAAATGCATCGGCTCGTTGGATTCCTGCTTCAATCAGAGTATCGCGATCGAATCCGATACCAGCCACAGTCAAACCATTGAAGTCAGCCCCAAGTCTTCGAAAAGCTTCTCGATCTTGATCAATTACTGCAACCGAGTGGCCAAGAGCTTGAAAGTCTCTGGCTAATGTTGAACCAACGCGCCCGCATCCCATGATCACGATGTGCACAATGAGAGAATTTACACCCGCATCAGCGCAATTTACGAATCCACGCAGGCAGAGTAATTCCAGCAAGGGGATATATGAAGATTGGTGACGAACTGGAACTTGAAATTGGTCCAGTTGCCCACGGCGGACATTTCGTTGCGAGATTTGAAGGACGAGTAGTTTTTGTCCGTCATGCGATTACAGGTGAACGAGTCATCGCAAAGATAACTGAGATTTCAAAGCGTTTTGCGAGAGCTGATTGCGTAAAAGTAATTTCACCTTCGCAAGATCGAATTCAAGCAGAGTGCGCATATGCTCGTCCGAATGGTTGTGGTGGCTGCGATTTCCAGCACATATCTCCAAGACGACAGCGAGAATTGAAATCTCAAATAATTAAAGAACAGTTCAAAAGACTCGCAAATCTTGAGGTAAACGTTCTGGTTGAGGAAGTTCCCCCAGCATTTGGGTGGCGAACCAGGATGGAGTTCAACATAAGTAAAACTGGCAAAGTATCGATGTTCAAATCAAGAAGTAATGAGTTAATTGAGATTGAATCATGCAAATTAGCAGACCCGAAGATATCGATTGAGTCATTAAATTCCTCGAGGCTAGCGCCTAGCTCAAAAATAGAAGTTGTAGTTGACGGGTTAGGTAATCTCCATTCAGATTTGAGTAAAACTGATCGCCTGCCTTATTTCATTGACAACCAGAAATTCGAGGTATCTTTTGAAAGCTTCTGGCAAAGTCACAAGTCAGCTCCGTCTCTGTTAACCAAAGCTGTAACCGAACTTTCTGAATATAGACCTAACGACCATGTTATTGATCTCTATGCTGGAATTGGCATCTTGAGTTCGCCTTCACTGAAAACAATAGGAATTGGTGGAAGATTAACCTTGATTGAAGAGTCCGAATCTGCAATAAGTGATGCCAAATGGAACTACTCATCCGCAAGTAATGTCGAGTTTCGTAACGGGCGAGTAGAGAAGGAGATACAGAAACTTTCAAGTTGCGATCTAGTTATTTTGGATCCTCCTCGAGCAGGAGCGGGAGCAAAAGTTTTAAATGAAATTACTCGTCTATCGCCTCGGACTATTGTCTATGTTGCCTGTGATCCAGCGGCGCTTGCTAGAGATGCGGGATTTCTAACGGCTCATTCCTATGAGATGGATACAGTGCGAGCCTTTGACTTGTTTCCTATGACACAACATATGGAATGTGTGGCGAGGTTCATCCGAAGTTAGGGCGCCAGAGTAGATGCGAGATTTCCAACCAAGTTAGGATGGGTCCATGAGTAAGAATTCCTTCGGCGCCAGAAGGGATCTTTCAGTATCTGGAAAAACTTACGAAATCTTCGATATCACCAAACTTGTCCAGGCGGCCTCGCTTCCTTTTTCGCTAAAAATTCTCCTTGAGAACTTGTTGCGAACCGAGGATGGGGCAAACATAACGTCCGCACAGATTAAGGCATTGGCAGAATGGAATCCCGATTCGCAGCCTGATACCGAAATTCAATTCACGCCCGCTCGTGTAATTATGCAAGATTTCACAGGAGTTCCTTGCATTGTTGATCTCGCAACTATGCGTGAAGCAATTATCGAACTAGGTGGCGATCCAACAAAAGTCAATCCATTGGCTCCTGCAGAATTAGTAATTGATCACTCAGTAATTGCAGATCGGTATGGTACCTCGTCAGCTTTTCAAGAGAATGTGGATATTGAGTACCAACGAAATACCGAGCGATATCGTTTTCTTAGGTGGGGACAGACTGCATTTGATGAATTTAAAGTTGTCCCACCTGGAACTGGAATTGTCCATCAAGTAAATATTGAGTATCTAGCTCGAGTCATCATGACAAGAGAAGTTGCCGGCCAACTTCGCGCATATCCTGACACCGTCGTCGGAACCGACTCTCACACAACCATGGTCAATGGATTAGGAGTTTTAGGTTGGGGCGTTGGAGGAATTGAGGCCGAAGCCGCACTCCTTGGCCAACCCGTGTCGATGTTAATTCCAAGAGTCGTTGGTTTTAAATTAAAGGGCTCACTCCCTGTCGGAACTACGGCAACAGATTTGGTTTTAACAATCACCGAAATGTTGCGTAAACATGGCGTTGTTGGAAAGTTTGTCGAGTTTTACGGACCAGGAGTAAGCGCTTTACCAATGGCTAATCGAGCCACAATCGGAAATATGTCGCCGGAATATGGTTCAACAGTCGCAATTTTCCCAATTGATGAAGAGACCTTGAGATATATGGAGCTCACTGGTCGCAGTCGTGAACAGCTTGAGCTTGTTGAAAATTACGCTAAAGCGCAAGGAATTTGGCATGATCCAAATGCAACTCCGAGATACTCAGAACATTTAGAGCTTGATCTTGCGAAAGTCGTGCCATCTATCGCTGGTCCTAAGCGGCCACAGGATCGTGTTCCACTCTCGGATGCCAAAGTTTCCTTCCAGAAATCCCTTCCTGGGTATCTTGGTGAAAAATCTGCAAAAGGTGAAATCCCGGTTAACGTAAATGGCCGAGAGGGAAACGTAAAGCATGGTTCAGTCGTAATTGCCTCAATTACATCCTGCACAAACACATCAAATCCCAGTGTGATGATTGGCGCCGGAATACTTGCGAAAAAGGCTTCAGAACGAGGTCTTTCTAGTAAACCGTGGGTTAAGACAACCTTAGCGCCTGGTTCAAAAGTCGTAACGAATTACTACGAAAAGGCAGGCTTGACTCCTTACCTAGAGAAACTTGGATTCAATCTTGTTGGCTACGGTTGCGTAACTTGTATCGGAAACTCAGGACCACTGCCTAGTGAAGTTAGTAAAGCTATTAATGAAAATGATCTTGCTGTCGCAGCCGTCTTGTCTGGAAATAGAAACTTTGAAGGTCGAATCAGCCCAGATGTAAAAATGAACTATCTTGCATCACCTCCACTTGTTGTTGCTTATGCATTAGTAGGTTCTATGGATCATGATTTTGAAAAAGATCCAATTGGTAAAGATTCAAATGGTAACGATGTATTTCTAAAGGATATTTGGCCGACGCCAGACGAGGTGCAATCAGTAATTGACACAGTTATTTCATCAGAGATGTTCCAGAAGGATTACTCCAGCGTTTTTGCTGGGGACCATCGGTGGACTTCTTTAGAAACGCCTAGTGGAAAAATATTTGAATGGGATCCAAATTCAACTTATGTAAGACGCCCACCATACTTTGAGGGTATGCCGAAAATGCCACAACCAGTCTCTGATATCAATAACGCTCGAGTGTTGGCGAAGTTGGGGGATTCAGTAACTACAGATCATATTTCGCCTGCGGGCTCTATTAAGGCTGATTCGCCCGCAGGTAAATACCTATTAGCTCATGGCGTTGATAAAGCCGACTTCAATTCATATGGTTCACGCCGCGGTAATCATGAAGTAATGATTCGAGGAACTTTCGCAAATATCAGACTCAAGAATCAGCTTTTGGATGGCGTTGAAGGAGGATTTACCAGGAATTTTCTTGACGAGGGCAAGCAGACAACCATTTATGAAGCTTCGGTGGCTTATCAAGCTGCAAATATTCCTTTGGTAATTCTCGCTGGCAAGGAATATGGATCTGGTTCTTCTCGAGATTGGGCAGCAAAAGGGACAGCGCTACTTGGCGTTCGCGCCGTAATTGCAGAATCATTTGAAAGAATTCATCGTTCTAATTTGATAGGTATGGGAGTTCTACCATTGCAATTCTTAGATAACCAAAATTGTGAGAGTCTTGGAATTAATGGCACGGAAACATTCAACATATCGGGAGTAACTGGCTTGAACGATGGGAAAATCCCAGAATTTGTCCAGGTAACCGCAGGCAGTACCGTGTTCCGGGCTAAAGTTCGAATAGATACTCCGGGCGAGGCTGATTACTACCGCCACGGTGGAATCATGCAATATGTTCTCAGATCACTTGTTGGCTAGTAATTAGTTAAGATAATTATCATGCGATACCTTTCAAGAATCACGTCACCTTCAGATCTGGTGAGGTTACATGAGGACGAACTTCTTGAGTTATCGCAAGAGATTAGAGAGTTTCTAATCGAGAAAGTCTCGCGAACTGGTGGTCATCTTGGACCAAATCTTGGTGTTGTTGAATTAACCATTGCTATCCATCGCATTTTTCAATCACCGCACGATGTAATTATTTTCGATACCGGTCACCAATCTTACGTGCACAAGATCCTTACCGGACGCGTTAATGGTTTTGATTTGCTCCGCCAACGAGGGGGATTAGCCGGTTATCCAAATAGATCAGAGAGCATTCATGACGTCGTTGAAAATTCACATGCATCAACCGCACTCTCATGGTCTGAAGGAATTGCTAAAGGTTTTAGTTTGCAGGGAATAACAGATCGAACAGTTGTGGCAGTCGTTGGAGATGGCGCCCTTACCGGTGGGATGGCTTGGGAAGCTTTAAATAATATTGCAGCTCAGAAGAATTTAAGATTGGTGATTGTTGTTAATGATAATGAACGTTCTTATTCACCAACTATTGGCGGAGTGGCGACTTACTTATCTACCCTTAGGGCTACCAAAGGTTATGAACGTTTCCTTCAATGGGGTAAAGGTGTCCTAGAGCGCACGCCAGTAGTTGGACACCCAATCTACGAAACACTTCATGGAATGAAAAAGGGATTGAAAGACATTGTCGCCCCGCAAGGAATGTTTGAAGATTTAGGTTTGAAATATCTTGGACCAGTTGATGGCCACGATATTGCCGCACTCGAGCGGACATTGGTTCAGGCTAAGAAATTTGAAGGTCCAGTTATCGTCCACGCAATAACTGAAAAAGGCAGAGGGCACGCACCCGCTATAAAAGATGAGGCAGAAAAGTTTCACGCGGTCGGGGTAGTCGATCCTGAGACTGGTGAATCTATCGCTAAGGCCGGACGAACTTGGACTGAAGAATTTTCAGATGCTTTGCTCGAAATTGGTCGCGCGCGAAGAGAAGTTGTGGCAATAACAGCAGCAATGTTGGGGCCAACCGGTCTAGATCGATTCCAAAAGGAATTTCCGGATCGCACCTTTGATGTTGGCATAGCTGAGCAACATGCAGTCACATCGGCAGCTGGTCTGGCATTTACCGGGCTTCACCCAGTCGTCTCGGTCTATTCGACATTTCTAAATAGAGCTTTTGACCAACTTTTACTTGATGTTTCACTCCACAATGCTGGGGTAACTTTTGTGCTCGACCGTGCCGGATTTACTGGCGATGATGGCCCCTCCCATAATGGAGTCTGGGATCTGGCTCTAACTGGAATTGTTCCTAACTTAAAAGTTGCGGCGCCTCGAGATGGGATTCGATTAAGAGAGCTACTTGCAGAATCAATTGATCTAAATTCGCCATCACTTTTGCGTTACCCGAAAGGAATTATTACCTCCGAAATACCTGCTTTTGAAAGTCGAAATGGAATTGATTTTCTCTATCGTGGAGAAAGCACCGATATTTTGCTAATCGCTGTCGGCGCAATGGCTCAAATATCTGTTGATGCGGCAACCCAGGCCAACCGCGAAGGCGTTGGAGTAACTGTTATCGATCCGCGATGGGTCAAGCCGCTTCCTATCGAATTTCTATCAAAATTATCTGGAAAATATCAACAGGTAGTGGTTGTCGAAGATGGAATTGCGCATGGAGGTATAGCCAGCACGCTTTCTGAAGGTTTCAGGGCGCTCGATTTAGAGATTCCGATTCACTCAATCGGAGCCCCACTTGAGTTTTTCGAACATGGCAAACGTAATCAAATCCTGGAAGAGCTAGGAATTACTTCGCAAACCATCGCTCGACAGATAGTTGGATGGTATTCCCAATCTTCTACTCAGGAAGTGAGGCGACTCCCGGTTGATGGAAACGTTGACCAGAGACCGCAACGCTAATTCCTTCGCGATCCAAGTAAGGCAAAATCCCTCCGAGATGCATCGGCCATCCAGCGCCTAAAAGCATGCAGAGATCAATTTCTGATGGAGTGGCAACTACCCCTTCATCAAGCATCATCTTTGCCTCTTCAGCAAGCGCCTTCAAAGCACGCTCTCTTACTTGATCTGAAGTTGAGGGCGAAGTTCCTTTCTCGACAAGTTCGAGCGCTTCGGAGTTTGGATTTAATTTACCGTTCTCATCTTTTATGTAAAAGGACTTGACTCCTTTTTCAACCAATCTTGTGACGGTTGGCGAAATCTTGTAACGAGGTCCCAAATTTGCATTTAGGGTCTTGGATACATGTAAAGCCACTCCAGGTCCAACTAGTCCAAATAACTCCAGAGGTGACATTGGGAAACCAAGTGGTCGCAAGGCGCTATCGGCAACGTCATATGGCGTTCCTTCATCTATTGCGTCAGTAACTTCACCCATGAAACGAGTAAGTAGTCGATTCACTACAAATCCGGGAGCGTCTTTACAAATAATCATGGTCTTCTTTAAATCTTTGCCGACAGAGACAGCAGTCGCCGTAGTCGCATCATCAGTCTTGCTCGTCCGCGCTATCTCTAGAAGGGGCATAACTGAGACTGGATTGAAGAAATGGAACCCGACGACTCGTTCTGGGTTATTAAGGCCTTCGCCCATCTTTTCAACGGAGAGAGATGAGGTATTTGTTGCCAAGACACATTCCGGTGTAATTATCTTCTCTAAATCTTTAAATAACTTCTGTTTGATTGAAAGCTCTTCGAAAACTGCTTCGATAATAAAGTCACAATTTGCGAAGATTTTCTGGTCTACCGAGCCAGTGATAAGTCCCTTTAGACGGCGACCACCCTCCTCGTTTAGCCGCTTTTTCTCGACCAATTTATCTATTTCGAAGTGGATCCACGAGATGCCTTTATCAACACGCGCCTGATCAAGATCTGTGATTACGACTGGCACCTTCATATTTCTCAAAAATAGAAGAGCAAGTTGAGATGCCATCAATCCTGCGCCAACAATTCCTACCCGGGTCACTTTTCGCGCCAAGGCGGGTTTTGGGGCACCTTCAACTTTCTTACGTTTCTTTTGAATCAAATTAAATGCATAAAGTGATGCGCGTAGCGGATTGCTCATAACTAGTTCTGCAAGTACGAGATCTTCTGCATCGAAACCCTGGTCCAGGGTGTTGGTCCTAGCTTCTGCTATTAACTCCAAAGCACGACGCGGCGATTCAATATCCGCACCGCCATATTTTTTGGCGACAGCAGATTTACCTATTTCTATAGCTTTCCCCCAGGCCGTTGTATCTTTTGTAAAATCGCTTCGCTCAATTTTCTTCTTTCCAGAGAGGATATCTGCGGCGAAAGCGCAGGATTTCTCCAAGAAATCAGCGGGTTCAAATACTGCATCCACTACGCCAAGTTCGAGCGCGTCCTTGGCCTTCATCATCGTATTGTTGTTGAGCGCGTTCTGAATGATTACCTTAACGGCTCGTTCTGGGCCAATAAGTTTA
>Ga0129336_10001242_pt1 | contig 15357 bp, 15 predicted proteins | sample CPB6_02_DNA_FD_96878 | JGI IMG/M metagenome (GOLD analysis project Ga0129336, IMG submission 96878) | Freshwater to marine salinity gradient microbial communities from Chesapeake Bay, USA - CPBay_Sum_0.6_0.2_DNA | ecosystem: Environmental > Aquatic > Marine > Coastal | place: USA: Chesapeake...
CGTGTGTATTCAATCTGTTTGTCGCGCCACAGGGCGGCCAGCCCCTGGCCTTGGGTGGGAAACAATTGTTCTGCCAACAAGCCGACGCTGTAGACATCAAAGAGCGTGCCATATGCATCAAACAAGACAGCACGGGGTAGGGTCAGGCGTGGTGGACGTGATTTTTCCATCGCATGACTTTATTGCATACAACTTATTAAATTAAGAGCCAATAAATCAATTTATTCGAAACAAAAAGTATCAAATGGACGAATTTTTTCGCCGCCCGAGATAAATTTTCGCAATATGAGATTCTGGCCGGGCTGGCCTGTCCGACCTCGGCCAAATGCCGAATACCGAATGCTGAGTGCTGAGTGCTGAGTGCTGCGCTAGCTCGGGCCGGGCGGTCTCAGGCCAGTAGCCGGCCGACATGCGGCTGCTCGGCAATGCGCCAGAGCCGCTGCAGCGCCTGCTGCATTTCTGACTCGCCCGCCGCCTGGCTGTAGAGCGCCAGTCGCAGCGCTTTGTCTTCCAATTCTGAGCGGCTCAGGGTGTTGCCCGGGTCACCTTTGGGTTCATCAACTCGACCGAGCAGGATGCGACCGTCCTTGGTTTCCACGCGCACCTTGCCAATCCAGCGGGCCGGGTAGGCGGCATCGACTTCTGGGTCAAGTGCCATGGAGACTTTGTCGCGAAAGGCCACCACAGGAGCCGCAAGAAAATTTTGATCAAACTCGGGCAGCCCGGCGCGGCCCAGCACCGCTACCATCGCCAGCACAGTGCCCATATTGAATTTGCTCTGATGCACGGTTTGCGGATCGACCACCGGCCCCAACACATCAATGGCAGCCTGGTGCACCAACGCGGTGACATGTTTAACCTGGTCGGCCTGGAGTTGATTGGCGATCAAGACCTGCTGCAAGGCGTCCGCTGCCGGGTGGGTATGGCGGCAGGCCGCATGGTATTTGAACGAAGTTTCGGTGACCGTCCAGCGCTCGCCCAGACGATCGGTGAGTTTGCTCAGGTCGGCATCTGAGGAGGTGCCCGCCGCAAGGCCCTGCGGGCCTTCCAGGATATGCCTGGCCCCGGTGAAACCCCCTTGCGCCAGATAGGCCGCACTGAGGCCCGCTGCCGCCGCGTGCGCGGTATGCAGTTGCTTGGAGTCGGCGGCATCGCGCAGAAACTCCCACAAGCCGGATGACTGGGTGCCCGCAGAGCCAAAGGCGTTGAGCATCAGTTCCGGGCTAAGCCGCAGCAAGCGGCCCACAGCGGTCGCAGCGGCCAGCGTGCCGGCGGTGCCGGTGGTGTGAAAGACCTTGTAATGGGATCGGCCCAGAAACTCTCCAACCCGGATGCCCACTTCATAACCAGCCACGCAGGCGGTCAAGAACTCTTGACCTGAGCGGCCCAAGGCCTGAGCCACCGCCAGAGCGGGCGGGAAGACAACAGTGGCGGGGTGGAACACCGAGCCGTTGTGAACATCATCCTGCTCGGCAACATGCGAGGCGGCTGCATTGGCCATGGCGGCCATCAGTGGGCTGGTCATGCGCCGGTGGATCAATAATTCGCTGGGCCCCTGGTCGGGACCCTGGCTCTGGGCGAAATCACTCAGAATCTCAACAGCGCGGGCCCCCTTGCCCGCCAGGGCGGAACCAAACCAGTCAATCAGCAGCTCTTCAATACGTCGAACCACTGGCTGTGGGATGTCTTTGAAATGAAGCTGGGCGGCGAACTCAGCAAGTGTGCTTGAAGGGTGAGGGTCGAGGCGCATGACTAAAGTTTGGGTTGAAATTGAAGCCACAAGCGGCAAGCCACCTGGGGCAGGATCAGAAATTTGGCGGGCCGCCTTCAAGGCTTGGCCTCGAGGGTTTCAAAAGCTTCTGGGTAAACCCAGCATGTGCTCGGCCACATAGGAAAAAATCAGGTTGGTTGAAATTGGCGCCACTTGATACAGCCGGGTTTCACGGAATTTGCGCTCGATGTCGTATTCACAGGCAAAGCCAAACCCGCCGTGCATCTGCAGGCAGACATTGGCCGCCTCCCAGGACGCTTTGGCGGCCAGATATTTGGCCATATTGGCTTCGGCACCGCATGGCTGGTGGGCATCAAAAAGCTCGCAAGCCCGCCAGCGCATCAGATTGGCCGCCTCCACCTCGATAAAGCTCTCGGCGATCGGAAACTGTACGCCCTGGTTCTGGCCGGTGGGCCGGCCAAAAACCACCCGGTCCTTGACGTATTTGCTCACCCGGTCGACAAACCAGTAGCCGTCGCCAATGCACTCGGCGGCGATCAGGGTGCGCTCGGCATTGAGGCCGTCCAGGATGTACCTGAAACCCTGACCCTCTTGCCCGATCAGGTTTTCCGCTGGGATTTCCAGATTTTCGAAAAACAGCTCATTGGTTTCGTGGTTCACCATGTTGGGAATGGGGCGCACTGTCAGACCGGATTTTTCCGCGGCGCGCAGGTCAACCATGAAGATCGACATGCCCTCGCTTTTCTTTTTCACTTCCGCCAGCGGCGTGGTGCGGGCCAGCAGGATCATGAAGTCCGAGTGCTGGACGCGCGAGATCCAGACTTTTTGTCCATTCACCACATAGCGGTCTCCCTTTTTCACCGCGGTGGTCTTGATCTTGGTGGTGTCGGTCCCGGTGCTCGGCTCGGTCACACCCATGGACTGCAGACGCCATTGGCCCGAGGCAATCTTGGGCAGGTAAAAATCCTTCTGGGCTTGAGAGCCATGCCGCAGCAAGGTGCCCATGTTGTACATCTGACCGTGGCAGGCGCCAGCATTGCCGCTACAACGGTTAATTTCCTCCATGATCACCGAGGCCTCAGCCAGGCCCAGGCCGGAGCCGCCATATTCCTGCGGAATCAGGGCAGCCAGCCAGCCAGCCTGGGTCAGCGCCTCGACAAACTCCTGCGGATAGGTGCGCGCAGCATCAATTTTTCGATGGTACTCGTCTGGAAATTGCGCACACAGGTCGCGCACGGCTTCGCGAATATCTTGGTAGTTGTTGCTGGTGGTCATTGGCTTGGTCGATGGTTCAACTCAATTTGGCATGCGCCTGCATGGTCAGAAAGCCTTCATGGTCGCATCCCCAGAGCGTGGCGATGGAACCATCGGATTTTCCACAGACGCGGAAAGGGTGAATGTCAAAAGTGGGTCGCAAGGCCTTGAAGGAAAACTCTGCCACCCGGGCCTGGGGCTGGTTGCGCCGCAGCAGATCCAGCAAAAGCGTGGCAATCAGCGGCCCATGCACCACCAGGCCGGAATAGCCTTCGACCTCGGTGACATAGCTGCGGTCGTAATGAATACGGTGGCCGTTGAAAGTGAGCGCAGAGTAGCGGAACAAAAGTACCGGATCGGGTTCGATCAGGCGCTGGAACTGTGCGTCGGTAGGCGCGGGTGTGGGAGCTGGCGCAGGGGCATCGGTCGATGGAGCATCGCGGTAGACAATGTCGTGCTCCTCGCTCAGCGCCAATCCACTGGGGCCGCTGTACTCGTGGCGAACGCAAACAAACACCAGAGCGCCGCTGCGCCCGCTCTTGACCGTCACATCCTTGATGGTGGAGACCAGGGTGGCGGTTTCGCTCACGCGCAGTGGCTGGTGAAAATGAAGCCGACCCCCTGCCCACATGCGCCGTGGCAGGGGGACTGGCGGCAGGAAACCGCCACGCTTGGCATGACCATCGGCCCCGATATCGCGTGCCAGGGTCTGCGGGGTGAAATAAATCCAGTGCCATAAGGGAGGCACTGGGGTGTCGATGGCTGGCGCGGGGTCGTCCCGATCCAGCGTGGCGGACAAGGCGGCCAGGGGCGCGGCGCTGATCAGGTCCTGGCGGGTTTGCTGGCGGCCGATCCAGCCTCGCAGATGTTCCAGGTCTAAGGCCTGGCTGGAGGCTGGCGTTGCGGTCATGGCGTAATTCCTGTTGAGGTTGTTAGGGTGGCGCAGCAATTATTGCTTCAATTGTCAGGCATGACACGCATAATGCCGTGCCATGGACAAACTCAAGCAGCTTGAATCCTTTGTCTTGGCGGCCACCCGTGGCTCGCTCACTGCGGCGGCGCAGGCCGAGGGCGTGGCGCCCGCCCTCATCGGGCGCAGGCTGGACGCGCTGGAAGCACGACTGGGCGTCAAGTTGCTGGTGCGTACCACACGCCGCATCACCCTGACTCATGAGGGCAGCGCATTTCTGGAGGACTGCCAAAGGCTGCTGACCGACCTGGGCAACGCCGAAGCTAGCGTCAGCACCGGCGGAGTGAAGGCCACAGGACACCTGCGGGTGACTGCGCCGGCCGGTTTTGGACGTCGGCGCGTGGCGCCGCTGATGCCCAAGTTCCACCAACTGCATTCCGATGTGACCATATCCCTGCATCTGAGCGACCGCGTGGTCGACATTGCCGGCGAAGGCTTTGACTGCGCGGTCCGTGTCGGGGACATGCCCGACTCCTCGCTGGTGAGTGTGCGTCTGGCGGACAACAGGCGCCTGTGCGTCGCATCGCCGCAGTTCCTGCAACAAAACGGCACACCTGCCCACCCCCAGGACCTGGCGCGCTTTGCTTGCCTGGTCTTGTCCAGCGATGCTTCGCAGACCCGGGGCTGGGCCTTTCAGTTGCCCACGCACGAGGGTGGCGGCGTGCTTCATTTTCGACCCCATGGGCCGATGGACTGCTCTGACGGCCAGGTGCTGCATGATTGGTGCGTGGCAGGCCATGGCATCGCCTGGCGCAGCCTGTGGGAGGTGCAGGCCGAGATCAAGTCGGGTCAGCTGCAAGAGGTGCTGAAAGAATTTGCGGCCCCGGCCAATGGCATTTATGCAGTCATTCCCCAGCGCAAATACCTGCCCTTGCGGGTGCGGCTGTGGATTGATTTCCTCAAGCACCATTACGGACAACCTGGCTTCTGGCAGGGCTGAACAGCTTCGAGCGGGCCCTCAGGGCTCAGGGCTCGTGACAGAGCCACGCAGTCACTCCGACCCAGAGCGTATGAGGAGTGCCTGGCAACGCCTCGTAAAATCAGCGGCATGCAGTCAGTCAAACATGAACTGCTCCAGGCATTGTCCGCGGTGCTGGAGCAGACTTTGAGCGGTGCCGGTGAGCGAGCCGCATTCGAGTCGCCCAAAGTCGCCGCCCACGGTGACTTTGCCATCACCGCAGCCTTGCAAATGGCCAAGCCGCTCAGGCAATCTCCCCGCCAGGTGGCCGACACCCTGTGCTCGGAGTTGCAGGCAACGGCAGCCTTCCAGCGCTGGGTTGATGATGTGGCGGTGGCCGGCCCGGGCTTCATCAATATCCGGCTCAAGCCAGCGGCCAAGCAGCAGGTGGTGCACGATGTGTTGGCCCAGGCTGCGCAGTACGGCGTGCAGCAGGCCACGGGTCAGCGCATGATGGTCGAGTTTGTCTCGGCCAACCCCACCGGCCCCCTGCATGTGGGCCATGGGCGCCAGGCGGCATTGGGCGATGCAATCTGCAACCTTTTTGCCACCCAAGGTTGGCAGGTATACCGCGAGTTCTATTACAACGATGCCGGCGCCCAGATCAATACCCTGGCCCTGAGCGTGCAGGCGCGCGCACGGGGCGACAAGCCCGGAGATCCAGCCTGGCCTCAGGCTGCTTACAACGGCGATTACATTGCAGATATCGCAGCCGATTTCATGGCCAGGAAAACCGTCAAAGCCGATGACCGGGAATTTTCTGCCAGTGGCGATATCGATGATCTGGATGGGATGCGGCTGTTTGCGGTGGCGTATCTGCGCCATGAGCAGGATCTGGACCTGAAAGCCTTTGAAGTCCAGTTCGACAATTACTACCTTGAGTCCAGCCTGTACACCAGCGGCCGGGTGGATGAGGCAGTCCAGCGCTTGCGCCAGGCCGGCAAGACCTATGAGCACGACGGCGCCCTGTGGCTGCGCACCAGCGACTATGGGGATGACAAGGATCGCGTGATGCGCAAGGGCGATGGCAGCTACACCTATTTCGTCCCTGACGTGGCCTATCACATCTCCAAGTGGGAGCGCGGCTTTCACAAGGTGGTCAATATCCAGGGCACGGATCACCACGGCACCATCGCCAGGGTGCGAGCCGGTCTGCAGGGCCTGAATCTGGGCATTCCTGAGGGCTTTCCCGACTATGTCCTGCACACCATGGTCAGGGTGATGCGTGGTGGCGAGGAGGTGAAGATCTCCAAGCGGGCTGGCAGCTATGTGACCTTGCGCGACCTGATCGAGTGGACCAGCAAGGATGCGGTGCGCTTCTTTCTCCTCAGTCGCAAACCCGATACCGAGTACACCTTTGATGTGGACCTGGCTGTGCAGAAGAACAACGACAACCCGGTCTATTACGTGCAATATGCCCATGCCCGCATCTGCTCGGTGCTGGCGTCCTGGGGCGGAGAAGTGCCTGGGTTGCTTGAGGCGGATCTGTCGCCCCTGGACAGCCCGGCCGCCCTGTCGCTGATGCTGCAACTTGCCAAGTATCCGGAAATGCTCTCAGCAGCTGCCCAGGACTTTGCGCCCCATGACGTGACTTTCTATCTGCGCGATCTGGCTGCCAGCTACCACAGCTATTACGATGCGGAACGCATCCTGGTGGATGATGAGGCCGTGAAGCGTGCCCGTTTGGCCCTGGTGGCGGCTACTGCGCAGGTGCTGCACAATGGGCTGGCGGTGCTTGGTGTGGCCGCGCCACAGAAAATGTAAGTCCCTGCATGAGCAACACAGCGACTGGACGGAACAAAGACATGAGACAGCAAGGCGGCGGTACCTTTTTGGGTTTGGTTCTTGGCCTGGTGGTCGGATTGAGCATTGCGCTGGTGGTGGCGGTGTATGTCACCAAGGTGCCGATTCCTTTTGTCTTCAAGGGGCAGAGCCGCACCCCAGAACAGGACGCGGCCGAAGCGACAAAGAACAAGGGATGGGACCCCAACGCACCCTTGCAGGGCAAGGCAGCGAGCAAAGCCACGGAAGTGCTGCCCAACCCCGCCAAGCCACCAGCGACTGCAGAGCCTGCTGCTGCCAAGCCTGAAAACAAGCCAGCGGTATCGGCCGATCCCTTGGGCGAGCTGGCCCGCGCGCAGGCAGGTGGGCAGGCCGGTACGCCAGCCGAGCCGTTTATCTATTTTGTGCAGATTGGCGCTTTTCGCACGCCCGAGGATGCTGAAAGCCAGCGTGCCAAATTGTCCTTGACCGGTGTGGAGGCCAAGGTGCTGGAGCGCGAGCAGTCTGGCCGCATGGTGTATCGGGTTCGTGTGGGCCCGTTCGACAAGCGCGAGGATGCCGAGAAGGTCAAGGCGCGTATTGAAGCGGCAGGCCATGAGTCTGCGCTGGTGCGTGTTCAGCGCTAAAGTTTGACCGTTGAAACCAAGACGACTAGGAGAACCACAGATGGACCGTCGAGATTTTTGCCAGACGCTTGCTGTGCTGGGGCCACTGGGCCTGGCGGCTTCGCCCGGCCGCGCGCAAGGCAACCGCGCGCGTGCGGGCGAGGACTACCTGGTGTTGGACACCCCCGCTGCGGTGGAAGCGCCGGCAGGCAAGATTGAGGTGGTCGAGTTTTTCTGGTACAGCTGCCCGCACTGCAATGCCTTTGAGCCGACGCTGGAAGCTTGGATCAGGCGCTTGCCCAAGGATGTGGTGGTACGTCGTGTGCCGGTGGCGTTTCGCAAGGACTTCGAGCCGCAGCAGCGCCTCTTTTATGCGCTGGAGGCCATGGATCTGGTTGATAAGCTCCATGCCAAGGTCTTCTATGCGATCCATGTCGAGCGCATACGGCTGGACCGGCCTGAGACCATTGCGGACTGGGTGGCCAAACAAGGGATAGACCGGCAAAAATTCAGCGAGCAGTACAACTCTTTTTCAGTGGCCTCCAAATCAGGGCGGGCCACCCAGTTGCAAAACGCCTACAAGGTGGAGGGCGTGCCAGCCCTGGGGGTGGCCGGTCGCTTCTACACCGATGGCACCTATGCCAAGAATATGGAGCGGGCCTTGCAGGTGGTCGAGCAATTGGTTGCCAGCGTTCGGGCCCGCTGAGCGCGCGGGGCCGCGGCAGGCCGCTACAATGCTTGCCATGTATTACAAGCAAGATTCATGCCCCATGAGACTCGTCCTTGCACTCTTTTCGGCGGCTTTTCTTGCTCTGTTTGGCGGTGCTGCCCTAGCCGAAAAAGCCGACCGTAACAAGCCGATGAACATCGAGTCTGACGCGCTGCGTTACGACGACCTCAAACAGATCAGCGTTTTCACCGGCAGCGTGGTTCTGACCAAGGGAACCATTCTTATCCGTGGCGCGCGCATGGAGGTCAAACAAGACCCTGAAGGATTCCAGTACGGTGTGGTCTTCGCCGAGCCAGGACAGCTGGCCTTTTTCCGCCAAAAGCGCGAAGGTGTGGACGAGTACATCGAAGGTGAGGGAGAAACCATTGAATACGATGGGCGTGCCGACACTGTGAAATTTATCAAGCGGGCGCAGATGAGGCGCTTGCGCGGAGCCACCCTGGCCGATGAGGTGACCGGCGACATCATCCGCTATGACAATGCAACGGATGTGTTCACTGTCGATGGCGGCACTGCCCGAAGCGGTGGCTCAAAGGGGCGGGTGCGCGCCCTGCTCACGCCCAAGCCGAGCGATTCGGCGCCGGCTCCGGCCGCCGCACCGGTGCCGGCGCTACGCCCCAGCAACGCTCTGGGCGGTGCTGCCAAGTGAATAGCCGAGACAAGGCGGTGAAGGCTGAGCCCGGCGACAGCCGGCTGGAGGCCTTTCACTTGCGCAAGCACTATGGCAGCCGGGAAGTTGTGAAAGACGTCTCCTTGTCTGTACGCAAGGGTGAAGTGGTCGGCCTGCTCGGTCCCAACGGCGCGGGAAAGACCACCTCTTTTTACATGATCGTCGGGCTGGTGCGCGCCAGCGCCGGTGATATCTCGATTGACGGACAGCCGGTCGCGCATATGCCGATCCACCGCAGGGCCCAATTGGGTCTGAGCTACTTGCCTCAGGAGGCCTCCATCTTTCGCCGGCTGAATGTGGCAGACAATGTGCGCGCAGTGCTTGAGCTGCAGCGAGATGCGCAAGGCCGGCCCATGCGCCAAGAACAGATTGAGCTACGACTTAAGCAGCTGCTGCAGGAACTGCGCGTGGAACATTTGCGCGACTCCCCGGCAATGGCCTTGTCCGGCGGAGAGCGGCGTCGGGTCGAGATTGCCCGCGCTCTGGCCACTCAGCCACGTTTCATATTGCTGGATGAGCCCTTTGCCGGCATCGACCCAATTGCAGTGATTGAGATCCAGCGCATCATCCGCTTCCTCAAGGAACGCGGCATCGGCGTGCTGATCACTGACCACAATGTGCGCGAGACTCTGGGTATTTGCGACCACGCCTACATCATCAGCGAGGGTCAGGTATTGGCCCAGGGTACGCCGGCCGAGATTGTCAACAACGCCGATGTGCGCCGGGTCTATCTCGGTGAGCACTTCAAGATGTAATGCCCGGCCTTTCTCTTCGGATCTCCCAGCATCTTGCGCTGACCCCGCAATTGCAGCAGTCGATCCGCCTGCTCCAACTCTCGACACTGGAGTTGCAGCAGGAAGTGGAACAGATGCTGGTCGACAATCCCTTTCTGGAGGCCGAAACCGACTCTCCCGGCGAAGAGGCTTATGGCCTGACTCGATCCGATGCCGAGCCACAGGCGGATGAGCCGACCCAGGCCGAAGAGTGGTTGAGCGACCCCGCCGAAGCCACAGAGAGCGCATCCATGCAAGACTGGGAGGGCGACGGTAGCGTCGAAATGTCGCTGGAGGACAGCGAGTGGGGCGGTGAAGCGCCTGCCAGCAAGACGAGCCCGGGCGATGAGGAGATTGCCGATGCGGCCGAGCTCTCGCACCAGCAGGAATCCCTGCAAGAATTTCTGGCGCGTCAGGCGCTGGCGCTGCGACTTGACGAAGAAGATCGCGCAGCACTGACATTTCTGATCGGGTCGCTCGATGAGGATGGCTATCTGAGCGAACCCTTGGAGGAACTCGCCTTGAGCCTGGCCGGCGAGGATGATCAAGCGCGGGAAGAATTGCAGCATCGGTTCGTGGTTGCCCTGGGCTTGCTGCAAAGCCTGGAGCCTGTGGGCGTGGGCGCGCGCAACCTGGCCGAATGCCTGATCTTGCAGCTCAAGGCCATGGCCGCGACTGAGACCAGGGCGCAGGCGCTACGTGACCTGGCATGCTGCCTGTGCTCCCAGCCCATGGAACAGCTGGCACGGCGGGATGCACGCCGTCTGGCGCTGGCCTGTGAGAGCAGTGAAGAGCTGGTGCGTCAGGCGCTGGCCTTGATTGCCCGCCTGGAACCCAAGCCAGGTCGTCGATTTGTCAGTGTCGAGCGCAACATCATCGTTCCCGATGTTCTGGTCCAGCGCCGTGGCAACGGCCCGCAAACCCGATTTCGGGTGCAGATCAACCCGGAGGTGATGCCCCGTCTGCGTGTGCATGAGATCTATGCGCAGGCCCTGAAAGGACACAAGTCCAAGGAAGGTCAGTCGGCGGCAAATTCGGGATTGCACCAGCGGCTTCAGGAAGCACGCTGGTTTATCAAGAACCTGCAGCAGCGCTTTGACACCATTCTTCGAGTCAGTCAGGCCATCGTGGAGCGGCAGCGAAACTTCTTTCTCCATGGCGAATTGGCCATGCGGCCCCTGGTCCTGCGCGAGATCGCCGAAGAACTGAGCCTGCATGAATCGACCATCAGCCGCGTGACCACAGCCAAGTACATGTCTACCCCGTTTGGGACTTTCGAACTGAAATACTTCTTCGGCTCCGGGCTGGGCACCGAGGCCGGCGGCAGCGCATCGAGCACTGCGGTGCGGGCCCTGATTCGACAATTCATCGCTGCGGAAAACCCTGGCAAGCCCTTGTCCGACAACCAACTCTCAGCCATGCTGAAGGAGCAGGGCATCGAATGCGCACGCCGTACCGTGGCCAAATATCGCGAGGCCTTGAAGATTGCGCCTGCCAATCTCAGGGGCAGCTTGTGAATTCGATCCGATTGTTTTTGCCCTGTGCAGCAGGCGCCGAGCTCTATCTTGCCCAGGAGGTGCAGCAGATCACTCATTGTGCTGCAGCTGCTCTGCAGCAGCAGCGTGGTGGCGTGCAGTTGCAGGCGAGCTGGCACGCTGCGATGCAGCTCAATTTGCACAGCCGCCTTGCCCAGCGTGTGTTGGTGCAACTGGCGCACCAGCCCTATCGAGCCGAGGCAGACCTCTATTCATGCGCCAGGGATGTGCCATGGGAGCAGTGGTTGACACCCCGACAAAGTATCAAGGTGGAGGTGACTGCTCAGCACAGCCCGCTGAAAAGCCTGAACTTCGCCGCGCTCAAGATCAAAGACGCGGTATGCGATCGGTTTCGAGACCTGCAAGGCGCACGGCCCAATGTGGATACCCGCTGGCCGGATGTGCGTTTGTATGTCCATCTGACCAGTGACCTGCTGACCTTGTATATCGACACCTCTGGCGAGCCCCTGTTCAAGCGCGGCTGGCGTGTTGACAAGGGGGACGCGCCTTTGAAGGAGACTCTCGCTGCCGCCATGCTTGCGGCCAGCGGCTGGGCCGAGGATCCTGCGCACCTGCTCCCGCTGTACGACCCATGCTGTGGCAGTGGCACCATCGCCATCGAGGCCGCCCAGATTGCCAGCAATATCGCCCCTGGGCTGCTGCGCAGGTTCGCTTTTGAAAAACTGCTGCCCTACCAGGCGAGTGGCTGGCAGGAACTGAAAAACCAGGCCAACGCCCAAATTCGAAAGCCCGCCATGCCGGTGGTCTTCGGCAGCGATGTGTCGCACCGGATGGTGGACTTTGCCCAGCGCAATGCCGAGCGCGCTGGAGTCGCCGGGGTGATCGAATTTCGGGGGGGCGATGCTTTGCAGCGGATGCCGCCAACGCCCACAGCAGGGCTGATGCTGGTCAACCCACCCTACGGTGAACGCATTGAAGCGGGCGGATTTGCTGGCAGGGCCCGCTTTGGCGCGAGGGAGTTGCCCGAATCTGTAGTCGAGGGAGATTTTTTCAGCAAATTGGCCGCACATTGGAAAAAGAACTACACCGGCTGGACCGCTTGGGTGCTCTCGCCGGACATGAAACTGCCCGGCAAGATGCGCTTGAATGCCTCACGCCGGGTGCCCATGTGGAACGGACCGCTGGAGTGCCGCCTGTTCAAGTTCGAGATGGTGGCCGGAAAAATGGATGGGGCGCATCGCCCCTTACCCGCTCGAGCGACCTGACCCGGTTTGGATGGCAATGACAGGTTTGCAGCAAAGTCTGGTGATCGATACCAATATCGTGCTCGACCTGCTGGTCTTTGACGATCCAACAAGCAAGCCGCTGCATGCGGCACTCTCTGGGGCCGCCGTGGTGTGGCTGGCCACCTCCGGCATGCGAGATGAGTTGGCGCGTGTGCTGCAATACCCGCAACTCGATACCTATTTGGCCAAGTCCGGTCGGTCGGCACAGGGCGTACTCGACGCCTTCGATCGATTGGCCCAGATCGTGCCAGCTGCTGACAGGGCCTGCATTGTGTGTGAGGATGAGGACGATCAGCAGTTCATCGACCTGGCGCTGGCACACCGGGCCCAGTTGCTCAGCAAGGATCAGGCCTTGCTCAAGCTGGCAAAACCCTTGTCCATCATGGGAGTTTGGGTCAGTGCAAAATTTGCAATCTCGTCTTTCCCCATGACCATCAGGTCCGATATATGAGCTCAACTGCCACACCTTCGGGCGCCAAGCCCATGGAGCCTCAGGATTTTGATCGGCTCGAAGATATTCTGGACGATATGCGCACGCGGCATGAGGAAACTCCGCAATGGGAATTTTGCGAGGGCTTTCTGGCAGCGTTGATCTGCTGCCGTCGCCTGATCATGCCAAGCGAATACCTGCCTGTGTTGCTCGACTTTGGCGATAGCCAGAGCGCAGGCGCTTTTCGCGACCAGGCCCAGGCTGCAGAATTCATGTCGCTCTGGATGCGCCGCTGGAATGAAGTGGCCGCCGCACTGAACAACGATGCGGTCGAGTCGCTGGACGATCCTGCTTGCTATCACCCCGAGGTGATGGATGTGCGCGCCATGGTGGCTGCCTTGCCGCCGAACGAGCGCTCCAAGTTTGACGATCAGGAACTGCCATCGTTTGCGCAGGTGTGGGCACTCGGGTTTATGGCCGCGGTCGAGCATTGGACGGAGGACTGGGCGCCACCACGCAATCAGGAAGAAGCGCAATGGCTGCAAGAGGCGTTGCAGTCAGTTGCCGCGCTGCTGGAAGATGACCGCGATGCGCCCACCATTTCTCCGTTTGACGAGCAGGACCCGCCTTCTTTGAGCGCGGCGCGCCTGGAAGATTTTGGCGCAGCCATCTGGGCGGTCTACGAATTGCGCGAGCTCTGGCGCAGCCTGGGTCCGCGGGTGCAGACTGTGCGCAAGGAGGCTGCGCCAGGGCGCAACGAGCTATGCTGGTGCGGCAGCGGAAAAAAATACAAGAAATGCCACGGGGCCAACTAGGCCAGCTCCCCTGTCAGCGAAAGAAAGCCCGCAGTGAGGCGGCAGTGTCTTGAGTTTTTTCTTCCGGGATAAAGTGTCCGGCTGACACAGCCTGGCCGCTGACCTGGCCGGCACACTGTGCCTGCCAAAGATCCAGCGGTCGAAACAGCCGGTGCACCACCCCTCGCTCGCCCCACAGGACCTGGACATCGCATAGCAGCTTGTCACCTCGGGCTCGACTGGCCCGGTCGTGCTCCAGATCAATGCCAGCGCTGGCGCGGTAGTCTTCACAAGCACCATGAATAGCCTCAGGCGCGCAAAAGCAGCGCTCGTATTCAGCCAGCGCCTGGGCTTCAAACGCATTCAGCCCCTGGCTGCCCCAGCCTCCCAACTTGGCGTGCAGATAGTCGCGCGCACAAGCACCAATCATTTTTTCCGGCAGGGGCCAGGGCTGGATCAGATGAAACCAATGGTAATAAGCTCGGGCAAAGTCCATGTCGGTGGCTTCATACATGTCCAGAGTCGGGGCAATATCAAGCACGCACAGCTTGCGCACCTTTTCCGGATGATCCAAAGCCAGGCGGTGTGCCACCCTGCCGCCGCGGTCATGCCCGCAGAGAAAAAATTCGGCACAGCCCAAGAGGTCCATCACATCCACCATGTCCTGGGCCATGGTGCGCTTGCTGTAGTTGGCGTGGTCGGGCAATCCGGCCGGTTTGGCCGAATCGCCGTATCCGCGCAGATCTGGCAGCACGATCCAGTATTCACCTTCCAGCATGCGTGCGACCCGATGCCACATCACATGGGACTGCGGAAAACCGTGCAGCAGCAAAAGGGCGGGCCTGCCGCCTTGTTCAGCCGCAGGTACGCGGGCGTGGATTTCAACCCCATTGACCTCGAACCGTCGCGCCACAAAACTGTCAAACCAGCTCATGCGGTCAACTCCACCAGGCGCTGCAAGGCATGCAAAACCGTGGCTTGGCGAACACCTGCGCGGTCGCCACTGAACAACATGCGTTCGCTGGATAGGCGACCCGGGATGGCAAATCCAAACCAGACCGTGCCAACCGGCTTGTCCGCACTGCCACCAGTGGGCCCGGCGATGCCGGTCACGGCCACGGCCACCTGGGCGCGCGAATGGGCCAGGGCGCCACTGGCCATGGCGCGTACCACTGGCTCGCTCACCGCGCCATGGCGGGCAATCAGCTGGGAATCCACGCCCAGCATCTCTTCCTTGGCCGAATTGGAGTAAGTGACAAAGCCGCGATCAAACCAGTCGCTCGAGCCACTCAGGTCGGTGCAGGCGCCGGCGATCAAGCCGCCGGTGCAGCTTTCTGCGCTGGCCAGCAACCAGTGGCGGGCCTTGAGTTGGTTGGCCAGATGAATCACCAGGGCATTGCTAGTAGTCATTGGTGTGAACGTATTCTGTTTCAGGGTATTTGGCAACTGGAAGTCGCAAGGTACATCCCCGCAATGTGGCCCGATGGGCAAGGGCCTTCACAGCCTGTAGTAACCAATATAGCAGTCAAGCCCAACCAAGCCCCTGCAATGGGTAAAGGATGATCTCCATGAACGATGCACAGAACGAATCAAAACCCTTGTTTACCGATCTCAAGGCTTTTTATGATGCGGTTGAGCCCCTGACCTGGATGCTGGTACGGCTGACCGTGGGCTTGTCGAGAGCTACCCCTAAGCCCACAGCGTGCGCCAGCCGGCCAGCACCAAGAGGGTGCAGGCCGCGGCGACCAGGTCGTCAAACAGGATGCCAAGGCCAGCGCGACCCCATTGCGGCATCGATCGGGCAAACGTGGGATCATGGAACAAGCGGTCAGCCCAGCCGACCGGGCCAGGCTTGACCGCATCAAAAAAACGAAACA
>Ga0129336_10001244_pt1 | contig 15337 bp, 23 predicted proteins | sample CPB6_02_DNA_FD_96878 | JGI IMG/M metagenome (GOLD analysis project Ga0129336, IMG submission 96878) | Freshwater to marine salinity gradient microbial communities from Chesapeake Bay, USA - CPBay_Sum_0.6_0.2_DNA | ecosystem: Environmental > Aquatic > Marine > Coastal | place: USA: Chesapeake...
TCGCAGGTCAACAGGATATCTCAAAGCAGGCTATTGAGCGTGGTACAGGTATTGACTCATTCATCATTCAGGACCTTATCCGTGGATGGCACACAACACTTGACAACCAGATCCGAAATGGAGATGGAACATCAGGTTCTATCCTTGGTCTATCAAACACTGTAGGTATCAACTCTGTTACTTACAATGATGCATCTCCATCAGTTGCAGAACTGTATCCAAAGTTGGCAGATGCTTACCAGCAAATCCAAACTGATGCATTCATGAACCCAACACACTGGGTAATGCATCCTCGTCGCCTTGCATTCCTACTCTCAGCAGTAGATTTGTCAGGTCGTCCATTGGTAGTTCCAGCGTTGAACGGTCCAATGAATGCATATGCAACAGGTGCAGGACAGGCATACTATGGTAACTCAGGTTACACATTGATGGGTCTTCCAATCATTGCAGACGCAAATGTTACAACAACTGCTGGTGGCGGAACAGAAGATGAAATCTACTGCGTAACTGCACCAGAGTTCCACCTATGGGAGCAAGCAGGATCACCATTCGCATTGAACTTTGATGCAACTGGTGCTGGCTCACTAACAATCAAGTCAGTTGTATACGGCTATGCTGCAGCAACTGCAGGTCGTTACCCAGGAGCATTCTCAAAGATCTCAGGAACTGGTCTCGTAACACCTACATTCTAAAGTTTACATAGTTCGTCTATGTAAAACTTAGAGCAATCTAAGGAAAGGGCAGGCTATCAGATGCCCCGTTTGGTAGCCTGTCCCTTTTTAAAAAGGAACTTATGAAAAGAATTAAAAATATTTTCAGAATTAAGAAAGAAACAGCAACTGCTTTACCTAAAATGGAAAAAGCAATGTTGCCTAAATTGGAGAAGAGGAGCAAATGAGTAGACCTACACTCAGTCAAAGCGTTCAGCCTAATAATGTCTATACAACATTAGCAGATGTACGAAATAGCCTGCAAATTGAAGACAGTAACGATGATGCTGAAATTCAGATGGCTATTCTTTCTGCAAGCCGTATGATTGATGACTACTGTCAAAGAGGCTTCTACCAAGAAGGTACGCTGTTAAATCCAGTAACAAAATACTATACACCTGTAAATCCGTGGTACTTAGAGATAGATGACCTTATTGAACCTACAGAGATAGCATCAAGAGCAAATCAATCTGGACCATTTACTCAGATTTGGAACTTAGATACAGATGTTATGTATGAGCCTATCAATAATCCAGAGACTGGGAAGCCAGTTACGAGACTATTAGCAATTCAGACATATGTATTTCCTTATTTCTTTCCTCAGACAGTTAAGATTACTGGAGTTTGGGGCTGGTCCTCAGTTCCTTATGAAGTTGAATTAGCCTGCAAGATTCAGGCAGCAAGATTATTTGTAAGAAAGCAATCTCCATTTGGTATTGCAGGCTCTGTAGAATTAGGAACAGTTCGTCTTAATTCTCGCCTTGATCCAGATGTTGAGATGCTATTAAAGACATATCGTAGAAACTTTGGGTTGGCTTACTAATGGCTATTACCAATGTTAATGGCGTAAGAGACGCTTTAAAGAAAAACCTACAGACAATTACAGGACTTAGAGTCTATGACCTAATTCCAGATGTTATTGTTCCGCCATGTGCAGTAGTAGGACAATTAGATTTCACATTTGATATTGATAATGCTCGTGGCTTAGACCAAGCATCTGTTGATGTTTATGTGATTGTTCAGAGAATATCTGAAAGAACAGGGCAAGATGCTCTTGATAACTATTTGGCTGGAAGTGGTAAAGGTTCAATCAAAACTGCTATTGAGTCAGATAGATCATTAGGTGGCCTTGTTGATACTCTTAGAGTTATAAGTGCTGAAAGTGGTACTTACAATTCTGGAGAGCAAACATTCTTATCTTATCGTTACAACCTCACAATTTGGGGCTAAGGAGAATATAATGGAATATATAGTAACCTCAAGTACAAAAGTTTGCGGTAAGATTAATGGTGAAAAACTTACCCAAGATGATATAATTAGGTATGGAGCAAATGTTGACCATCTAATCTTATCTGGTAATATCAAAAAAGCAGGACAGACACCAAAGGCAGTAAAAGAAGAAACACAAGTAGAACCACAAGTGCAGAAGGAAGAACCAAAAGCATTTGTTTTTAACTCAATTAATAATGAAGGAGAATAATAACAATGGCTCGTATAGTACTTACGAATGTTGATGTTACAATTGGTGGTGTTGATCTTAGCAATCATATCGCCAGCATAACACTATCAACGACTTACGATGTTCTTGAGACCACTGCATTTGCGGGAGGAAATGTACCTGCTGCAGCAAAATCAAGAATTGCAGGTCTTGCGGATAACTCAGTAACTCTTGAGTTCCACCAGGACTTTGACGCTTCATCTGTTGAAGCAACAATCTACCCACTTTTGGGTACAGTAACACCAATCAATGTGAAGCCACAGGCTTCTGCTATCACATCAACGAATCCTGAATATCAATTCCAGGCCGTTGTGTCAGAGTGGACTCCACTAAACGGTGCAGTTGGCGAATTGGCAACAGCATCTGTTACATGGCCAATCACAGGAGCAATCGTTAAGGATACAACTCCTTAATCATGGCTAAAGTAGTCTTAACTAATGCGAATGTAACTTTTCAGGCACTTGACTTCTCAGTCACTCCACCTGTTCCAGTTGGTTCTATCTATGATTTCAGCGACCACATTTCAAGTATCACACTTGCAACTGTTCATGAAATCGTTGAGACTACAGAAGTTGGACAAACATATAAGAGGGTAATTGCGGGTCTTGGTACTAATTCAGTTAATTTTGAGTTTTACCAAGATTTCGCAACCAACTCTGTTGAAGATATCATTTACGACTGGATTGGAGCAAGAGTACTTTGTAAAATAAAGCCTACTACTGCTGCAGTGTCTGGAACAAATCCTGAATATGAATTTCAGGTTTTAGTAACTGAATGGACTCCGCTAAATGCTGGAGTTGGAGCAATATCAACAATCAATGTTAATTGGCCAATTAATGGTCCAATTGATAAAAATACATAACCTTAGAAAAGGGGCACATAAATGGACGGACTAAGAATAAAAGTAAGAACATCAGATGGAGATGAAGGCACATATGCACTTCGTCCTAAGACTCTGGTTGCTTTTGAAAACAAATACAACAAGGGTTTTGCTAAGTTGCTTAGCGAAGACCAGAAGATGGAACATATCTACTTCCTTGCATGGGCAGCCATGAAGGACGGTGGAAAGGTAGTTAAGCCTTTTGGAGAGGCCTTCCTTGATACACTTGATAGTGTAGAATTGGACTCAGACCCAAATTCAGAATCCACAGAGACAGCCTAACATATACATTAGCAATGATCTCTGTGGAGACAGGATTATCTCCAACAGACTTAATTGAGGCACCTGATGGTGTACTTGAAGCAATTGTTATTTATCTCAAGGAGCGATCAAAGGATGCGAGTAGGTAATGAGTAGAGACAGAGCAATAGTGTTAGTTGGTGTTAAAGAGACACAACAAGCACTTGAGCAATTTGATAAAGATGCAGTCAAAGCATTTAATAAACTGGTTAATTCAGAATTAAGTGGTGCTAAAAAAGAAGCATTAGGCTTTGTCAAATCTGAACCACCACTTAGTGGATGGAATACTCAGCCTGCTCGTAATCCTCGCTCTCGTGGTGGTGCAGGATGGCCTGCATGGGATCAAAGCATTATTAAAGGTGGAATCAGCGTATCAAAGGCTGAAAGAAAAGTTCGTAAGGACTATACAACTAATGCTGGTGCACTAAAGAATAGATCAGCAGCAGGTGTTATTTATGAATTGGCTGGTAGAAGCAATAAAACTTCTGGAAAGAATGGCTTTATTAGCAATATAGAAGGTAAGGTTGGAAATGCTTCTCGTTTAATTTGGAAGTCTGTAGATAAAAATAGACCAAGAATTGAAAAGAATGTTGCAAATGCATTAGATGACCTTAAAGCAAATTTACAAAAAAATTTAAACATGAGGAGGACTTCATAATATGGCTACAGGTGCAGTAATTGCCAGAATCCTCACTCAATATTCTGATAAAGGATCTAAGGCTGCTCAAAAAGACATAGCAAGACTTACTAAGAAGTTTGATGATTTTGGTAGAAAAACAAGAAGATCATTTGCTCTTGCTATAACAGCAACTGCTGCTCTATCAGTTAAAATTGGTACTGAAGCAGTTCAAGCAGCAATTGATGACTCAAAGTCTCAGGCACAACTTGCATTGGCTATGGCCAATACTACTGGAGCCACAAAAGAAGCAATCGCTGCAGCAGAAGACTATATTGAAAAGACCATGTTCCGCACAAATACTGCGGACGAATTATTAAGAGCAAGTTTGGCACAACTTTATATTGCTACAGGCGATTTGACTGAAGCACAAAGATTGCAGTCTATTGGTCTTGATGTTGCAGCAGCAACTGGAAAAGATTTAGCATCAGTAACTACAGCAATTACAAGAGCACAGCAAGGAAACCTCACTGCATTAAAGAGATTATCACCAGAACTATCTGGACTCATTTCTAATGGAATGAAGGCTGAGGATGTATTTGCACTTCTTGCTACTACCTATGGTGGTACAGCAGAAGCACTTGCAGATCTTGATCCACTAACAAACTTAAAATTGCAATATGGAGAAGTCCTTGAAACATTAGGCTACGAACTTCTTCCTGTAGTAAAAGATTTTGTAAAAATTCTTGAAAGCGATGTTATTCCAGTAGTAAAAGAGTGGATTAAGGCAAATGGAGACAAACTTAGAACAGGGTTAAAAGATGTTGCTGAACTGTCTCTTAAACTATTAGGCGTAATTGGAGAAATAGCCTCATTCCTACAAAGAAATAAATTTTGGATAGAATTAGCAATTAACTTCTTGCTACTTGGCAGAGCCGTTAAGGTTGTTGGCAAGGGAATGTCTGTTATGGATAAAATATTTGGTACCGTAATTGGTCTATTTAAAAATGGCAGAAAAGAAGTAGGAAAACTTGCAGATAAGTTTGAGGATTTTGTAAAAACTACAGAAGCAGGATACTTTGGTAGATTTGTTGAATTACTTGGCAAGGCCGTATCAGCCGTAGGTAAACTTATTACTGGATTCCTTGGGTTTGGAGCAGCAACTCTTGCTGCAAAAAATATACTAAAATCTCTTCTTGGAATTGAAGAAAAAACAGTAAAGACAACTTTTGATTTAACCAAGCAAGTCTATGGTGGAGCAGCAGCAGAAAAGTATAAGGCTGAAGTCGCTGCAGCAGCAGCAAAGAAGACAGCAGCAGCCAGAGCCAAAGCAGCAGCCGCAGCAGCCAAAGAAGCAGCAGAGGCAGCCAAAGACGCTGCATTGCAGGCTAAGATTGATGCAAACATATTAAAGATTAGAAAGCAACTAAATATAACTAAAGACAGTGCTATAGATAAAGAGACTGACTTAGTTAATTTGGCAGCAGCAGCAAAACTATTAGAAAAGCAAGGCGTTATTGCTAAAGAAGAAATGGCTAAACTTGAAAGACTAAAGGAAGAAAACTTCCTATTAGAAGCAAGAGAGACATTGGCAAAGCGATATGCAGATATTCAAAAGGTACTTGCTGATCAAAAACTTGATACTAAAGAAATTGAAGAATTATCTAAGCAGTGGGGCATATCTGGTTCTGCTGTAGTAGCATACATTCACCTTGTAAAGTCTGTAGAAGACCAGGTAATTAGCACTCAAGAAATTCAAACTCTTGCTGATTTGTGGAATACCAGCGAAGCAGAGGCTCAGAAGTTCCTTGAAGTTTATATGCGTATTCAAGATGGTCTTTTAAGTTCATCAGAAGTCTTTGATTTAGTACAACAAGGATTCTTTAAGACTGAAAAAGAAGCAAGAATCTATGCAGACCTTGTTGCTACAGTTCATGATGGACTTGCTGATGACGAAGCATTCTTTGCATTGTCTCAAAAGTGGGGCATAAGCAAAGAACAGGTTAATGCGTACATTCGTACTATGGGTGCAGACTTTGATTATGAAGGAACATTCTTAGACCCAGTAACTCAATTGGCTATTAAGTGGGAGTTTGCAACAGCAGCACTAAAGAGATACTTAGATATGCTAAATAGTGCTAAGGGCTTTGACTATGGAAAACTTAATCCACCAACTACAGTAATTCCTCCTACAGTTATTCCTCCAAAAACAGATGGATTGGGTGGCTCTAAGACAGACTCAGCAGCAAGCAAGGCAGCAGAGAATGCAGCAGCATCCGCAGCAGCAGCAGCAGCATACGCTGCAGCAAAGGCTAAGGGAGATATGGATGCAGCAGCAAAGGCTGCAGCAGGAGTAAGACCAAGTGATCTTGCCTCAAAGGAATCTGGAGCAATAGGTGCAGCATCTATAGCAGCCCAACTAAAGGCTGCAGAACAAGCACAAGCCCTACAAGACAACATCACAGCAATGTCAAAGTTTAGAGCAAAAGAAGCCCAGGATGCTATGAATGATGCAGCAGCATCTCGTACAATGGACTATGATGAAAAGTTTAGATTTAGATCAATGACTATGGCTAACGCATCATCAATCAATAGTGGAAATCTAATGGCTGGTGGCGTAACAAATGTTACTGTCAATGTTGCAGGATCTGTAACTACTGAAGAAGACTTAGTTCAGACAGTCAGAAACGGACTCTTAAATGCTCAGTACAACGGTAATTCAATAACATTGCAGGCGATATAGAATGTCAAAACCTGTCCTTGGAGTAGAAATTGACTTTTCAAATGGTCCATCATTTGGATATCCTTTTATCCTTGGCGACGCTAATTTTGGTATTTTAGATACAAATATTCTTGCAGATGCTCCAGCAGAGATTGTTGATGTTACTGATAAAGTAAGAAGAGTCTCTACTCGTAGAGGTCGTAACCGTATTCTTTCTAACTTTGAGGCTGGAACTGCGACGGTAGTGTTAAATGATCCTGAGTCATGGTTTAATCCTCAGAACTCAGCAAGTCCATATTGGGACCCAATTACTAATACATCAAAAGTTATTCCTCTTCGTAAGATAAGAATTTATGCAGACCAAGACAGAGGCGACGGAGTAATCCAGAGATTCTTTATGTTCTCAGGATATATTAGTTCTTACGATACAAGTTTTTATCAGGGAACTACTGAAGATTCTACAGTTACACTACAGTGTGTTGATGGCTTCCGTCTATTAACAAATGTTGCTACAGGAACAGCCCCTCTTGGATATCCTGAACAACTATCTGGAGCAAGAGTAAATGATTTATTAGATTTTGCTACTTGGCCAAGTTCATTAAGAAATATTGATGTTGGCGATTCTTTAATGCAGGCAGATCCAGGTGGAGAAAGAAATATTCTTCAGGCAATTCAGACAATAGAGCAATCAGAGTTTGGTGCATTTTATATTCAGCCTACAGGAGTTGCAAGATTTCTTGACCGTACAGATGTTTCTGAATTAGCAGATGCTGGACCTCGTGTATTTTCTGATACAGGAATAGGTCTTCCATATGTTAATGTAGACATTGCTTATGATGATCAACTTGTTCTAAACGATATTACTGTCACAAAGGTTGGTGGAGGAACTCCAGGGTTTGCCTATAGCCAAGACAGTGTTGATAAATATTTTGTTAAGTCTGGTCAAAGAAGCAATCTTCTTGTAACAAATGACCAAGAAACACAAGATCAGGCAAACATGTTATTAGTAGCAAGAGAAAATGCTGAACTCAGAGTTGATTCCATGACATTAACCTTGTCTACTGATGCTAATGACTTAAATGTGGCTGGATTAACAACAGATATTTATCGCTTAATCTTCGTATATAAGTCAATGCCTGGTGGCTCAACAATTGAAAAAGAGTTATTCGTGCAAGGTGTTCAGCATGATGTGACACCTACAACATGGATGACTAAATTCTTTACACAGGAACCAATTATTCAAGCATTCATTCTGAATTCTGACACTCAGGGTGTGCTTGACCAGAACGCTTTATCATACTAACATAAGGAGAATAACATGCCTACAGGCAGTCCAAACGCTGGTTACAGAACCTTTACAACAGGTGATGTTCTAACAGCAGCACAGGTGCAATACTACCTGCAGAATCAATCAATCATGTACTTTGCTGATGCTGCAGCAAGAGACGCTGCCCTGACAGCACCTATTCGTCAGGAAGGCATGTTTGCCTACCTTGCTGATACTAATACAACAGTTTATTTTGATGGTACTACATGGCAGTCATTTGGTACTGGCGATGTGACTGGTCTGACTGCAGGGCCTGGAATAACAATTCTTAACCCAAATGGGCCAGTTCCAACCATCTCAATATCAACAAATGCAACATTAACATCACCAAAGGAAACAGCAAATATTTCTGCAGTAGCAGCGACAGGAGCAATTACTCTTGATGTTCTTACTGCTGCAGTAAATATCCGTACAGCCAATGCTACAGGTAACTGGACAATTAATGTTCGTGGTGATGGCTCACAAACTCTTGATTCAATCATGGCAGTTGGAGAACAAATCTCTGTTGTATTTGAGTCACCAAATGGTGCAGTAGCCTACTATCCAACAGCATTTAATGTTGATGGGTCAGCAGTTGTTCCTAAGTGGCTTGGTGGATCTGCACCAGCAGCAGGAAATGCTAACTCAAACGATGTTTATGTTTACACAATTAGAAAGACAGGGGCAGCCACATTTACTGTTCTTGCTTCACAAAATAGATATGCTTAATATTAAATAATTAGGAGAACAAGTGAGTCCATTACAGCGTGACCCAAGTGGAATAGGTATCCAAAATAGATACATTGCTCCACCAGTAGTACCACCAGTCGTACCTCCAGTGGTTCCACCTGTAGTGCCACCTGTTGTTCCACCAGTAGTGCCTCCAGTAGTACCTCCTGTGGTTCCACCTGTGGTTCCTCCAGTCGTACCTCCTGTAGTTCCTCCTGTAAGTCCTCCTACTCCTGTAGTACCTCCTGTAGTACCTCCAGTTGTGCCACCAGTAAGTCCTCCAACTCCTGTGGTACCACCAGTAAGTCCTCCTACACCAGTTGTACCTCCAGTTAGCCCACCTACACCTGTGGTGCCACCTGTGAGCCCACCAACTCCAGTAGTTCCACCTGTGAGCCCACCAACACCTGTGGTGCCTCCAGTTAGCCCACCAACGCCAGTTGTACCTCCAGTAAGTCCTCCAACAGGATGTACTGATCCTGGATGCACACCTGCAGCAGGTGGTCCAACACGATGTGGATCAAGCAATTGTTGTGATTGCTCAATTGATGGTTGTACAATTACTGCCTGCTGTACTCCTTGTGGTGGAGTTCTATCAGGTGGATTCTGTGATCCATGCTAATGATAAAAAGTGAAAACAATGATATACTTAACCTTGAGGAGAAATAAATGAAAAGAAAATTTATCTTTGTCGTAGATGGCGAAGTTGGATATGAAATGTATTTTGAAGATGAAGGCGATGGAAGTGCTAAGTTCAGAAGAAATGCTGGATATGCAGCCACTCTATTGTCTAATCCAGAAATCATTGAGATTGAGGCAGCACCAACTGATGACGAGAATCCTATTCATTTAGGATGGAAGTATGTAAACGGGGCACTAATTGAGCCAGAACGAGAATAACGAAGAGAATCTATCTCCATATCAAAGATGGAAAAAGAATCTTGGAGACACAAGACCTTGGGATATTATTGTAACTGATTCTAAGGTATCTGAAGAAGTTGCTCAGGAAAGATTTTCTATTTGCGAGTCATGTCCTGAATTAATGAAAATAACACACCAATGTAAGAAATGTGGCTGTTTCATGAAGTTAAAAACTACACTAAAAGAAGCAGCCTGTCCAATAGGAAAGTGGGGCAAGCATGAATGAATTAGCACCAGGAATAGTCGTATTTGAAGACATATTTCCAAACTCTTTAGAATACATAAAGCGTATTCAAGAAGAAGGTCTATCTTGGAGACCAGCAGAAGTACTTGTAAATCAAGATGAATATGAATCTGGCACAGATACCAAAGCCAGAGATACTGATTTTATTATGCTTCCACATCATACTTCAGAAGAGACTGGAGTTTTGGCGGAATTTACAAGAGAATTCCACAACAACCTAAAGCCTTGTTTAGATCAATATATGGGTACATACTTTGCAAAAATAGAAAAGTTTGAAAACCCACAACTTTTGCGGTATGGAAAAGGTCAGCAATTCCATGACCACATAGATGATCATCCATTCTTTACTCGTAGACTATCTTTAACCTATTACTTAAATGATGAGTATGAAGGTGGAGATGTAGAGTTTGGTAGATATGGATTAAGATTTAAGGCTAAGAAGAATGATCTTCTCATTTTCCCTTCCAATTTTATGTACAATCATAAGGTTCATCCAGTCACAGATGGACTAAGATATGTGGTGGTCCAATGGATGGCATAAATAAAGAAGTTGGATTAATTAAAAATGTTTTAAGCCCTGCTGATTTTGACAGGCTAAGAATGCATTTTAAGGAAAATCCTCATCTTGCAAATATGCCTACAGATGAATTTGGGCGTAAACTAATTGGTGATTCTGATCCTATTCTAAAAGAATATGCTGAAATACTCTTGCCAAAGGTTAGAGAATATTTTAACAGCAACACATTGCTTTCATCATACTCATTATTTGCAGAGTATTCTGATGAGACTATTAGCCTTCATAAGCACAAAGATTTAAATGCCTGCACATATACACTTGATTTGGTTCTCTATCAAGGAGATCCATGGGCACTCTACATAGACGGTAAAGCCTATACAGCAAGACCAAACGAAGCAATTTTGTTTATGGGCGAAGAATTAGAACATTGGAGAGACACTCTCTATAACAACACTGGTAAAATAGGAGTTGTTTTCTTTCATTATGTAGAGCCAGATCATTGGTATTTTACCAAAGGTCCTGAACACATTTATGAAATATACAAGGAATACAATGAAAGAGCATGAACCTAAAAGGTACTTCTCAAATATAGTGGGGCCACCAACAAATGATCAGCATTATTCAGAGACTCCTTATGGGAAAATTGAACTTAAGATAGGAACAATGTTTCTTTCTTTCAAGAGAAAACTAACAAAATGGAGAAAAAATGACTACTAAAGTTGAAGCAAAGTCTATTCTGGACTTCTTTCCACCAGAACTATTTGAGAAAATCAAAGCAAAAGTTCTTTCGCTGAACATGGGACCAGATGGACCTCACATGTATCACACTGTTGCTGGAAGATGGCTAACACATATTGATTTTGATGCTGAAACAGAAGCAGAAATTTTAGAGATAGCCAAGAAGACATTTGGTAACGATAACCTTAAAAGAGCAGGATTCCATACTGCCAGATACCAAAAGCAAAACGGTATTAAGCCACAACTATGGAAGCATGTTGATCAATCTGCTTGCCAATACTCATTAGATATTTGCATAGACAAAACAGTAGATTGGCAGTTAGTTGCAGATGATAAAGTTTTTGATGAAGCACCTAATCAATGTATTGTATTTTCTGGCAATGACCATATGCACTGGAGACCAGAATATCCTACAGAAGATGAAGACAAGTATGTAACACTACTATTCATGCAGTTTGCAGAGCCTGATCACTGGTTCTTTACTCAAAAGGATCAAGAAGGATTTGCTGAGAATAGTTGGAAGTCAGATTTTAAGTTTAGAGTCCAATACGGATACTGGTCTATGCCTGACTATAGCGATGGAAGACCTATCTGCGAATGCTGCGACTACAGACATGTTGCAAGTTTTGAAGATAAGTATCAGGCTGAGAAAGAGTATTGGGACGCTCTATATGGACCTGCAAAAGTGGTTTAAAGGCCAACTTAATCTTATAGAAATAGAAGTCTACTCTTTCTGTAATAGAAAATGCTGGTTTTGTCCTAACTCTTTTATAGACAGGCATTCTGACAATAATGTGATGCCAGAAGAGATGTATCTATCTATTCTTAATCAGTTAGCAGAAATAGACTATGACAAGGAAATTACCTATAGCAGGTATAACGAGCCATTAGCCTATAGAGAGATAATCCTAAAGCGTATCTCTCAAGCCAGAGAAATCTTGCCAAAGGCAAAACTGAGAACCAATACAAATGGTGATTATGTTACCCTTGACTATATCTATGCTCTTAGAGACGCAGGGCTTAATGAGTTGTTTATTCAACAGTACCTGGCAAATAATGAGCAATACGACCATGCCAAGATGAAGAAGCGTATGCAGCAGAAGATAAAGATGCTGGGCGTTGACTATGTTGTTATTTCTGACATAGAAAACCACAGAATTGAATACGACCTAATCATAGATGGCATAGTAGTACATTTAAGAGCAAGAAACTTTGCTGTAGAAGGCACTGCCAGAACTGAAAAAGTTGCGGGATTTAACGAAGAATATGTAAGAACAAAAGCATGTACACAACCATTCAAGAATATGTACATAGACTACAATGGTAGCGTAATGGTCTGTTGCAATACAAGATCAGATGTACCTGAGCACAAGAATGGAATTATGGCTCATGTAAATGATGCTCCACTGTGGGAAATCTACAGAAATGAAAAGTATAAGCCATGGAGAGACCATCTTGAGAAGGATGGGCCTAAGTCTGGTATTTGTGCAGGATGTAAGATAGATCTGAAGGTGGATGAGTTTTAATGCCAAATAATCAATTTGAGCGACCAATATTTAACTTTGAAACATATTATGATGAAGTTATCTCAGTGCCAAATGAGGACTTACCAATCTATGTATTTAAGAATGTCAGGATTAATCCTTGGGCAAAAAATACAAAGCATTACGAAATGCCTGGCTACTGGATGTGCCTTACAGATGGAGGCAGACAATACGGACACTGGCTAAAAGAATCTATAGGTGGATTTGTATATTGCCAGTCAATATTTAAAGACCTAAAGCCTTTCTTTTTAGAGACATTTTCTGGAAGAGACAACTACACATTTCACCCAATGTCTGAATTGATAGAGTTTGCTCATGGCAAGATCATGGAAGACTTTGGCGATGAGAAGATCTATATGATGGGAAATGAAATACATCACGCAAGTTTCTTTATAGAAAATCTTGTGATTATGATGGATAACCAGCGAGTATTTTTTAATAGTGAGTTTCCATTCTTTGCAGAAGCACATTGCCCACAGGTTTCTAAAGCATTAGCCAACTACTTTAAAGATTACAAAATAGATGACGAAAACTTGCCTAAAAAGATTTTTATGAGCAGAAAAAATGTGAGCCAGGATATGAAAAACTCTGGCTTATACAAAAATCAATACTTTAAGAACAGATACTTTGAACCATGGGTAGAAGACGCTATAGAGAAAGCCTTTGTTGATAAGGGTTATGCTGTGGTTAACTGGTCTGGAAGACCATTACAAGACCAAATAAGGATATCTCACAACGCTACACATCTGGCTGGAATCATTGGAACTGCTTTTCATAATGCAATATGGTCTCAGAACGGAACTAAGTTTTATGCAATTAGACCAAACACAAACTATTTATTTGACTGGGAACACGATATAGTTAAATCATTAGAAGATGTTACATATCAAAATGTGGATCCATGGCATTGCAAAGATTATCAAGAGATGTATGACTTTATATATAGTTCTATAAACGATGAAAGTTAGACTTGTTGTCGTATATTAGTAAGTCCAAGTAGTTCATTCTTCTAATCTTATTTTCTAACTCAGTACCTCTAACTTTACTAAATGCAAAGTCTCCTGCGTATCCCTGCTCAAAAAGGGCATGAGGAACATATGGAGTGTGGATTCTTTCTTCAATACCAAAGTCAGACAATATTCTATTAACCATCAATTGCTGACCATCTTGTCTAAATATTTGGCTATCATCAATAAACAAGTTGATTCTCTTTATCTTTTCTGGAATGGCCTCAACTGGTGGATGAAGACCATTAAAAAGAGTCTTAGATTGAAAATCTGGAGTATAGAATTTGGTTAGCCAAAAATCAAGTTCTTCTAATGACAGATCTAAGGTATCGTCAACATGAACTCCAGAATCGCTTTTCCTTTTTCCAAAGGCATCAAAAATTCTAAGGTTAGTAAACTCAGCCAGGGTTCTATCAACGGGATCTCTAAAAATACTAAAGACATAAGTATCATCATCAAAGTGGTCCCATGTGTTGTGGTCATGAAATCTCAGATTAGATGATGTATCAATCCCATGTTTATTCAGGATTTTATATAAATTCTGCATAATATTTATATCTAAGGACACATTAATTGTCTTGGGTATATTTAGAAAGTAAAACTTGTTATACATAACCAAAGTATAGCAGAAAAATCACTAAAACACTAAGGAGAAATACATATGAGCATAGAGCAGTGGGCAGGCTTTATTGTATCTGCAATCAGTATCGCAGTAGCATTCGTAGGAGCAGTTAGATGGTTGGTAAAGCACTATCTAAGTGAACTTAAGAGTAATGGAGGATCTTCGCTTAGAGATCAGGTAAATAGGCTTGAATCAAGAGTAGACGAAATATTTGTACTTTTGCTTGAGGCAAATAGACCAAAGACAAGGAAGAAATCAGAGTAATGCAAAAATCTCAAAATGGATGGCCTGCTTCAAAAGATCAGGCTGAAATTGGTATAAAGATGTTCATTATTCCAGGCACTGAGACTAAAATAAGGTGCCAGAAACAAGCAGGAAAGATCTTAGCAGCATTTGCAGGTGAGTTTAACGCTCAAGTAGAACGCATTGAAGGTGGAGTGTTTGACGATTGGTCATACGCCTATAGAGATGTGAGAGGTAGTGATTCTGATTTAAGCAATCACTCCAGTGGTACTGCCCTTGATTTGAATGCCACGAAGCATCCATTAGGCAAAGAAGGAACCTTCACAAAGGTGCAGGTAAAGAAAATAAACGAATTATGTGAAAAGTACGGGATTAAGTGGGGCGGAAATTACAAAGGCAGAAAAGATGAAATGCACTTTGAAATTACTGAAACACTTGATGAAGTAAAAGCAAGAATAAATAAATTAGGACTATAAAAGGAGTACTAATGGCTAAGGCAAAAATAGTAAAATCAAATAAGGAAAAGACAATTGCAATGGCTCAGTCATGGGCAAGAGCATCTTTGGCAGGTGTTGTAGCCCTCTATATGAGCGGAATTACAGACCCAAAGGTGTTAGCAAATGCATTTTTAGCAGGTCTATTAGGACCTTTGGCAAAGGCTTTGCAGCCTAACGAAAAAGAGTTTGGACGAAATTCCAAATAACTGGTAAAATTAATACTTAAGATCACAACGCTACACA
>Ga0129336_10001247_pt1 | contig 15330 bp, 11 predicted proteins | sample CPB6_02_DNA_FD_96878 | JGI IMG/M metagenome (GOLD analysis project Ga0129336, IMG submission 96878) | Freshwater to marine salinity gradient microbial communities from Chesapeake Bay, USA - CPBay_Sum_0.6_0.2_DNA | ecosystem: Environmental > Aquatic > Marine > Coastal | place: USA: Chesapeake...
CACGGCGTACACCTTCACGGTGAGAGCCTTGAATGGCGCCGGATGGTCTCCCGCTTCGGCACCTTCGAATTCCGTGACACCGCGTGCCATACCGAAGCCAACCATCGTCATCACGGGTTCCCGTGATGGGTCCCGCATTGCTTTGGCGGGGGCGACCACTGGTATATCTACGGGCGGCCTGGTGATGCCATGGACGTCACGTTCCCGTGGAGACTTTGTACTCCGCGCTGCTGTCTCGGTATCGATCGACGGGACCTTTGAGTGGTCTCGCCGGGCAAGTCGAGCCGTGGTGTGGCGGGTCTACTTCACGACTGAGGGAGTGCGGTCGAACACCGTGACGATCCGCTGACCGCTGACCCTGTCGGCCCCCGGTGGAGTTACGCCCCCAAGCGTGAAGCCATGAAGGCGAACAGGTGCACTCGGATTTCCCATGCCGATGTGAACCCGGTGTGTGTGGGTTTTATGCACCCAATTCGCCTGCGGCGACCCTCGTCCCGATTCCCGACGGCAGCACCCCACAATCACCTAGGTCATTGTGGGGTGCTGACCGAAGATCTGACGTGGGTGAACACCCCCGGTTTCCGGGTTGGTCAACCTGAAATCGGCCCGCACTCCATCTCAACAGGGGTCTGCTTGCCCCAAGTACCTTGCCCTAAGTTCCGGCCGCCGACCCCCTGAGCCGACCCGTGGGCCGACCCCACAGCCTTCTTGAGGGGGCCAAGGGAGGGCCAAGCGGGCGAGCGGGCTTGACGGGGGCCCCTGGGACCTATGTAATGACATCGGTGTGATTCGACGGGCGGAGGACTTTCCTCCTGCCCGAGGGAGGGAGGTCGGCAGTGGGTGACCCCGTGCTGCTGGCATTGACCACCGCAGATGAGGCCGATGCCATGGAGTGGCAGGAGCGGGCCCTTTGCGCACAAACCGATCCCGAGGCGTTCTTCCCCGAGAAGGGTGGCAGCACCCGCGAGGCCAAGCGCGTATGCCTGTCCTGCGAGGTGCGCGGTGAGTGCTTGGAGTACGCGCTCGCGAATGACGAGCGCTTCGGCATCTGGGGTGGCCTGTCCGAGCGCGAGCGGCGCCGGCTGAAGAAGCAGGCGGTCTGAGCGGACGGCACCGCGTCACGGCTGTCATCGTTGCCCGTGATGGCGCGGTCTGGTTGCCCGCGGTTCTCACGGTCCTCGGCGGGCAGACTCGCCATCCCGACGCCATTGTGGGCGTGGATGTCGCATCGACCGATGCGAGTCCCCAGATTCTCGCGGACTCCCTGGGTAGCGACCGTGTCGTATCCCTTGACGATCCAGCCGCGGGGTTCGGCTCCGCCGTCGCCGCGGGGCTCGCCTCAGGGGTCCTGAGATCGGACAGCGACGAGGCATTCGACATCGAGACCACCGAGTGGATCTGGCTCGTCCACGATGATTCCGCGCCTTCTCCGACGAGCCTGGAGTACCTGCTCGCTGCAGCCGACGCTCATCCGCGGACGGCGATCCTGGGTCCCAAGGCCCTGGGCTGGCACGACCGCCGGCTTCTCCTCGAGGTCGGCTTCAGCATCACCGGGGCCGGCCGCCGCGTCACCGGTCTGGAGCGACGAGAGCATGACCAGGGCCAGCATGATGACCGCAGCGAGGTGCACGCTGTCGGCTCCGCCGGCATGCTCATCCGGCGCGATGTCTGGGATTCCCTCGGCGGGTTCAATCCAGACCTCCCGCTGTACCGAGACGATCTCGATCTGTGCTGGCGCGCATGGCGTGCGGGCCACGAGGTCCGCGTGGTGCCCGAAGCGGTCGTGCATCACCGCGAAGCCTCGTACCACGGACGGCGAGAAGGCTCGACGGAGCCCGGCCGCGGACATCGGCTCGATCGCCGCTCGGCGCTGCTCGTCCTGCTGGCCCAGGCACCCGGATGGCGACTTCCCTTCACCACGGTGCGCCTTGCCGTCGGGTCGCTCCTTCGCTCGCTGCTGTATCTGCTCGGCAAGGACCTGCGACGTGCCGGCGACGAACTCGCTGCCATCGGATCGGTCCTTGCACACCCTGGACGGATCACCGCCTCCCGGCGGCGCATCGCGGAGACCTCCGTCCTCGGATCCCGCGAGGCCGTGGGCGACCTGCGGCCCGGGGCTTGGTCGCAGGCGCGGGGTGCCATCGAGGCCTTCGGTGGAATGCTCGCCTCAGGGCGCTCGGGAGAGGCCTCGCCCGGCGGAGCGTTGGAGTCGGGCCCGGTCTCCGACGAGGCTGACATCTTCGACGATCCCACCGATGGCGTCCTGCGCCGGACTCTGGCCCGGCCCGCGGTGCTCATCGCGCTCGTCCTTCTCATCTCGGCAGGCATCGCTGGCCGATCCCTGTGGTGGGGCGACGGTGTCTTGTTCGGCGGCGCGCTCCTGCCGAGTCCCGAGGGCGCCCGCGACCTCTGGGCGGCCTACGTCGACACCTGGCACGACGTCGGCCCCGGGTCGACGGTTCCGGCTGCACCACTGACCGCGCTGCTCGCGGCGTTGGCGACGCTGCTCCTCGGCAAGGCCGGCCTCATGGTGGGCCTGGTCATCTTCCTCGCCGTGCCCGCTGCAGGCGTCAGCGCGTGGTGGTCGTTGCGCGGTGTCGTCAGCGCGCGGGGCCCGCGTGCCTGGTCCGCGATCGCCTACGCACTGCTTCCTGCGCTCACGGGTGCCATCGCCACGGGCCGGCTCGGCGTGATCATTGCCGTCGTCTTGATGCCGCCGCTGGTCCGTGCCACCTGCCGGTCTCTCGACGCGGCCCCGCACCTGGCTCCTGCGACGGGACGCACTCCCTGGGGCGCTGCCCTGCTCGCGGCTGTCGTCATCGCCTGCGCACCCATCACGTGGCTGCTACTCCTCCTGGCCGCTGTCGCTGCGCTCGTGGTCGCTGGACTGCGCTCATCGCTGGCACGCACACTCGCGCTCAGGGCAGTGGTGGTCGTCGTGGTGCCGCTGGTCCTGCTGATGCCATGGTCCCTGCGCCTCGCCACGAACCCGTCACTGTTCATCACCGACCTCGGCCTCGACGTTGCTGTCGCGGACAGCCCGGTCGTCGTGCTCATGGACCCGGGAGGTCCCGGCACGCCGCCGGCGTGGATCATGGCCGGACTCGCGATCGCTGCGCTTGCCGCCCTGCTTCGGCCCGGGACCAGGCCTGCGGTGGTGGCGGCGTGGGGAGTCGCCCTGGTTGCCGCCGCCTTGGCCACGGTCGTGGTACGCCTGCCCCTGCAACCGCCATCCAGCGCTGTGTCCGTCACGGCATGGCCAGGCGTACTGACCGCGGTCATCGGCGGCGCGCTCATCCTGGCCGCAGCGCTGGCAGCTGACGGGCTGCGCGCGAGCATGGCCGAAGCTGCTTTCACATGGCGTCAGCCCGCGGCGGGAGCGGCCACGATCCTCGCCGTCGTCACTCCTGTCCTCGCTCTAATCTGGTGGCTCCCGGGAGCGGGCGATCCTGTGCGTCGTGGCGATCCGGTGGTGCTGCCCCCGTTCGTCATCGCGGAGGCGATCGGGCCCGACGCGCCCAGAACACTGCTGCTGCGCCCGGCGGACGAGGCGCGGGTTGAGTACGCGCTCGTCAACAGCACCGGCCCCGTGCTCGGCGACGCCGAGGTCCAGCCGCCGGCCGAGGATTGGGCCGAGCTCGATCGGCTCGTCGCGGGTCTGGTCTCGGGCAGGGGTGGAGCCGAGGTGGAAGGCCTGGCGTCCTACGCCGTTCGCTACGTCGTCCTCGAGGAGGCCAGGTCGAAGTCGCGTGCCCTCGCGCGCAGTCTCGACTCGGTCCCTGGACTGCGCCGAGTTGCCGGTGGCGAGGGCGAGGTGCTGTGGAGAGTGGAAGGACAGACCAGTCGCGCCGTGGAGGTTAATGGCGATGGCATCGCCATCGGGCCGCTGCCGCTGGTACGCCTCTCGTCCGCGGAGCCCTTCATCGACGCCTCGCTCCCGGTGTCGGGGCAGGCTGCGTCCGTCAGGCTTGCACAGACCGCCGATCCGCTGTGGCGAGGAACTGTTGACGGCGTCGCACTGGAGCCGACGAGTGTCGACGCCACTGATTCGGCGAGCTCGACCAGTGCTGGCGTGGGCCTCCAGGAATTCGCCCTGGCGCCCGGGTCCCAGGGGCGGCTGGTCATCGCCATCGATGACGGACCGCGCACGCGCTGGTTGTGGGCGCAGGCTATCGCGTGGATCGTGGTGGCCGTACTCGCGCTGCCCGCCCGTCGTTCCGCTGGTGATTATGACGCTGACGATGGAGACGACGCAGACGCCGATGTCAGTGATGGCGATGCACGTGGCGGCGACAATGGCGACGAGAGAGCACCCGCACCTGCGGCAGACGACGTGGCGCCGGGGGTGACGCCGTGAGCGAGACACCGATGGAGGACAGGCCGCGCAGGGTCAGGCGACGGCGCCGATCGATGGGGACGGCTTCGGCGCCTCCGTCTGCCGCTGACCCGGGCGCCTGGCAGACCGTGGGGATCGTGGCGGCCGTCGCGGTCGTCCTTGTCGTGATCGGCCTGCTCGTCCCGTTGCCGACGTCGGATGGTGACGCCGCGGGAGATGTGCAGCCGGTGGACTCCTCGACGGCCGTCTGCCCCGAACCCGGGTCGACGGACGGCTCGCTCACCACGTCCATGATCACCGTGGTCCCCGGGCAGCCGGGCCAGGATCGCGAGGGCGACGCGACCGTGTCCTTCCTCGAGGGAGGCGAGAGCGATGGCTCGGGTGGTGACACACAGGACGTGGGAGACGGAACCAACTCCGAGATCCGGGGCGCCCTTACCGCACCGGGTGATGTCTCGTTGGTCTCGTCGCTGGAATCGAGGCTGCCCGCCCTGCAGGTTCGAGCGCTCGGCGGTCTGGCACCTGGACTCGTGGCCGCACAGACGACTCGCGACTCGTTTTCAGCCGGCCGAGGCCTGGCGAGCCAGCCGTGCCTAGGGCCTGACACGACCTGGTGGTTTGTCGGTGGGGGCTCGACCCCCGGTCGCGAGACGTCGCTCGTCCTGGTCAATCCCGAGTCCACTCAGGCTGAACTCGAGGTCGCGATCAAGGGGCCGGATGGCCCGGTCTCGACGCCGCGCCTTCGAGGTCTGGTCGTCGAGCCGCGCAGCCGTGTCGTCGTGCGCCTGTCACGGGAGGCACCGCGACTGCCGGTGGCGGCGTGGCGTGTCACGGTCCGGCAAGGTCGCGTCATGGCCGCGCTGTCCGATCGCGAGGCGGAGGGCTTCATTCCTCGCGGCGCCGACTGGATCCCAGCCTCGGTCGATCCGGCCACGCGCGTCCTGGTGCCGGGAGTGTCGGGAGGTGATGGTGGCCGCCAACTGCTCATCCATGCACCCGGTGACCTCGCCGCGACAGTACGCATCCGACTCATCACCGCTCAGGGATCGTTCGTGCCGTCCGCAACCCCGGAGGTGGAGGTGCCAGGCGGGTCGGTGGTGGCTGTCGATCTCGACGAGAGCCTGCAGGGTGAGGACGCCACGGTCGACCTGCAGTCGGACCTTCCCATCGTCGCGGGTGTGCGCCAGCGCCACGTCCCGGCCGAAGGGGACACGGGATCGCTCGAGGAGACATCCTTCACCGCGGGCGCCGCGAGCATCACCGGCGCGTCCGCAGTGACCAGCCTCCCCGCCGAGCGGGGAACCCGTGTCACGGTCTGGGTGACGGCACCTGACGACGTCATCGAGATCGAAGCGGCTCCCCTGCCCGACGTGAGCAGCGCGAGCGCCGATCCGAGCGCATCCGGAGCGTCCAGCCCGTCACCAAGTGGAAGCGCGCCGGCGACTCCCACGCCGGAGGCCACCGTGGCCGAGGAAGGCACGGCCAACGTCACGCTTCGCGTCCTCCCTGTGTCCCCTGAAGGGCAGGCCCTTCCCGCTGCCGAGGACATCGTCGTGAGCGTCCCGAGAGGAAGGCTCGTGGCCGTCGATATCCCGCGGCCCGAAGGTGCTGAGTGGTTCACCCTCGTGGCCACCGTGAGCGACGGGCAGGTCGTGATCGCCCACCGGGCGACCCGTAGGACCAAGGAAGGTCGACTGGTGACGGGTTACCCGTGGTTCCCGCTGCGCAGCGCGGTCGTCGTGCCGCGGGCAGTCCCGGTTCCGGGTCTGGCCGTGGCCGGGTCCTAGACCCCGCAGCGCTGACCGCGCGGTGACCGCTCGACTACGGCGTGGCTTCGCTCGGGACCTTCGGTGGGGCGGTAGCGTCCCGGATCGTGGGGTACCGACGTCGTTGTTCGCGCGTGACCTGCGGTCGTGCGGCTAACGCCACCTTGACCTACGTCTACGCGGATTCCACCGCGGTCCTGGGGCCCCTGTCCTCGGCTCCCGATCCCCACGGATACGACCTGTGCGAGATCCATGCTGGCCGACTCACCGCACCCCTGGGCTGGCAGGTCGTCCGCATCGACCCGGATCCCGCCTCGCTCGGTCCATCGGGGGATGACCTCGAGGCCCTCGCCAATGCCGTGCGCGAGGCCGCAGCGGCGAGCGAGCGAAGCGCCACCCTCTTCGACGACCTCGAGTCCCGGACGGCGGTGGGAGCCGAGGGCACCCGACGCGGTCATCTGCGATCGCTTCCCGCCGGTCACGACTCCGAGGGGTGACCGACGTGGCCGGCACTTCCGGCGCACCGCAGGGGTCGACTGGGCCCGGCGGATCGGCCGAGCCATCCCTGTCGGGATACCCCACCGAGGTCTTCAAGGCCTACGACATCCGCGGAATCGTCCCGGCCCAATTCCATGCCGACCTCGCACGCGCCGTGGGCGCCGCCGTGGTCGAGGTCCTGGGGGTGCGCGTCTGCGATGGCGGCCCCGGGGCTGTCGTGGTCGGCCAGGACATGCGTCCCTCGGGTGACGACCTGGTGGCCGCCTTCGCTGATGGTGTCTGCAGTCGCGGCTGCGACGTGGTCCGGATAGGACTTGCAAGCACCGACGGCCTGTACTTCGCCTCGGGCGACCTCGGCCTGCCTGGCGCGATGTTTACCGCAAGCCACAATCCAGCCGAGTACAACGGGATCAAGGTGTGCCGAGCAGGTGCGGCACCCGTGGGAATGGAGTCGGGGCTGCGCGAGATCCGCGACCTCGTGCGTGATGGCATGCCGCCCCCTTCCGGACCCACGGGCATGGTGAGACGCGCGGACACGATGCCCTCGTATGCGGCCTTTCTCCGGGGCCTGGTCGACCTCTCGGCCATCCGTCCCCTGTCGGTCGTGGTCGATGCGGGCAATGGCATGGCCGGCATTACCGTCCCTGCCGTGCTCGGTACTGAGGCGGGTCTAGGGCCTCTGCCCCTGCGCATTGATCCGATGTATTTCGAACTCGACGGCACCTTCCCCAACCACGAGGCCAATCCCATCGATCCCGACAACCTTCGCGACCTGCAGGCCCGGGTCGTCTCGCGCGGTGCCGACGTTGGGCTGGCATTCGACGGTGACGCGGACAGATGCTTCGTGGTCGACGAGCGCGGGGTCGCCGTGTCGCCATCCGCGATCACTGCACTCATTGCACGTCGTGAGCTGCAGCGCAACCCCGGCGCGACAATCATCTACAACTGCATCAGCTCGCGCGTGGTCCCCGAGGTCGTCGCGCAGGCGGGTGGTGTCGGCGAGCGTACGCGAGTTGGTCACTCGTTCATCAAGGCGCGCATGGCCGAGACGGGTGCCGTCTTCGGCGGCGAGCATTCGGGTCACTTCTACTTCGCGGACTTCTGGCGAGCGGATTCGGGCATGCTCGCTGCCATGCATGTCCTGGCGGCACTGGGATCCGCACCCGAGGGCACGCCTCTGTCCGCATTGCTCGAGGAATTCGATCGCTACGCGGCGAGCGGGGAGATCAACTCCGTGGTGAGCGACGCTTCGGCGGCCACGCAGCGCGTACGTCAGGCCTTCTCGAGCCGCCCAGGTCTGACCTTCGATGACCTCGACGGCATGACCGTCTCCGCGGCAGAATGGTGGTTCAACCTCAGACCGAGCAACACCGAGCCCCTGCTCCGGCTGAACGTCGAAGCAGTGGATGGTGGCACCATGGAGGCCGTTCGCGACGAGGTGCTCGCGATCGTACGTTCCTGAGGAGGGCTACCGTGCCGGAGACGCTGGGCCTTGATCCACTGCTGCTCGAGATCCTCGCCTGCCCGTGTGAGCTCCATGCCCCGCTCGAGGTCGACCAGGCACGGGGCCTACTCGTGTGCACGTCGTGCGGACGCGGCTTCCACGTCCGTGATGGGATCCCGGTCATGCTGCTCGACGAAGCAGTTCCGCCGGTCGACTGATGCCGCATATTGTCGAGGGCGCGCTCAAGGACTACGACTGGGGAATCGTCGATGGCCTGGCGCGGTGGCATCGACCCACGGGACGTCCCCAGGCCGAGGTGTGGTTTGGCACCCATCCCGCGGGCCCGACGCGTGTGATCGCCGGACCCGATGAGGGACTGGTGCTTGCCGACATCGACGCTCACCACGGCATGCCCCTGGTCAAACTGCTGGCGGCCGCCGGGCCGTTATCACTCCAGGTGCACCCAGATGAGGAGACAGCCAGGCGGGGGCGCAACGCGGGCTCGGATCTGTACGCCGATGCGCAGGAGAAGTCCGAGATGCTCGTGGCGCTGGAGCCCTTCGATATCCACGCGGGTTGGCGCGATGCCGATGCCGCCGCCGCGATGCTCGACAACGCCGGCGCCCCGGCGGATGCTGTTGCCGCGGTGCGCCGGGGCGACCGACCCGAGGCGATCCGGATCCTTCTTCGCGATTCCGCGCCGCAGACAATTGACGGGGCGGTGCGCGCAGCTCGCGACGTGGGCTGGTCAGGCAGAGACGTCGCCGCGCTCGCGCGTGTTGCCGAGGCCTTTCCGCTAGATCCGGGTGTCCTGGTCGCGGCACTTTTGGATCACGACGTCCTCGAGCCGGGCGACGCGATCGCCGTGGGTGCCGGGACTATCCACTCCTATGTCGGGGGCCGCGGGGTCGAGGTGATGACGACGTCGGACAACGTGCTTCGCCTCGGCCTGACGAGCAAGACCGTCGCCGTGGATGAGGCCCTTGCCGCTGTCCATGACGACGGTGTGCCGCAGCGCCTCCGCGGGGGTATCGGGCACGTGCTCGAGCCCGCTGGGATGCCCTTCGATCTCGTCATCGTCGATTCGCCGTGGCTGGTGTCCGAGGGGCGGCATCGTGCGGTCCTGGCCATGGACGGGGATGTGGTCGTCGACGATGGCGCGGGGGCCGGTGAGGTGGTGCCCCAGGGTCGAGCGATCGTCTGGGCTCCGGACGAGAGCGATGCGCTGATCAACCCGCGGGGCAGGGCGATCGTCGTGACGGGCCGACCGTCAGCGGCTCGTCAGCTGCCGGGATAGGCCGGGCTGGCCCCTCGCGGGCCGAGCCGCCACGGTCCCGAGGTATAGGTCCAGACCCGCTGCTCCTGCGTGGCCGCCAGGATCGGTGCACCCGGGGCGGCCGCTATCCGCACTGTTCCGGGCGGTGCGCCCAGCGACCGGACCTGACCCCGGCTGAGATCGATCTCGAACACCGACGGCGCCCCGGCGCCTTCCACGCCGAGAGCCACCAGGCGGTCGTCGTCAGCCCACGCGACGTCGATCACGGTCGTGAGCCGGTTGTCCACGCGCACAGGGGTCTCGACCCGGGGCACATCCTCGCGCAAGGTGATGACGGCGAGCATGACGAACGTGCGCGGGCCTCTCCTCACCGTGAGCGCGGCGCGCGTGCCATCGCGACTGATGGAGACAGACTCCAACTCTGCCTTGGACTGCAGGCCATCGACCTGCACCTCCACGATCGTGCCGTCCACATCGATGCGTCGCAGCACTCCGTCAGGACCCACGACCCAGGCCGCATCACCGCGCCCGAACGAGGGACGAGACTGCCCCGGCTCGGCCACGGCCTCCGCGAGGATCGATCCGGCAGTCACGGGCCCGACCCACAGGCGGGCATCGGCATCGAGGCCGGCAACCCGATCCGAGAGGAGGGAGACGGCGATCCCGTCCAGCGGAGGGCTCCCGAGCCCGGCCCCACCCGGGATCGGCAGCGGGAGCGTGCGCCCTAGGTCGATGACGCGTCCGCCCACGACACCGAACGCGGTGGCACCGGCGGGCATCGCGTTGGGGTCGAAGGCTGACCACGAGTCGATCGGCTGCGGATTCACGGCACCGGGCACGTCGAGCACCTGTCCACCCGCGTTGAGGTCCACGAAGCGCACGCCCGGTGCCTGGCGCAGGCTCCAGGCCAACTGCGCCGAGAATGCGCGGCGGGTGTCCTCATCCGCAAGTCGCACTTGCGGATCCAGGTCGACGCGGGCGACCCCCTCCACGACCGGCACGGCATCGACGGCCAGGGACGTGCCATCGGGGAATCCGGTGCGTACGGCGGGCGCCAGCCACTCCGTCGGTCCATCGAGCAGCGCCCGCGTGATCGCGGTGGCGGGAGTGGGTCCGTCGACGGGGAAGTAGCGCGGGTCCGGCACGAGCGTGGTGAATGACGGATCGAGGAAGTACAGGTCGTAGACGCGGAAGGCGCGCTCCACATCGGATCGGGACAGCAGGAGCCCCTGGGGTGGCGTGGCGATGCGCCAATTGCCACTCACGAACTCCATGCGGAAGGTGGTCTCGATGAGCGCCCCCGGCGTGCCCACGTCGTAGTGGCCCTTGGCGTCGATCGAGCCGACCAGGGTCGCAGTCATGTCGACATCGGTGACCCCGTCCGGGACGATCGTCGGGACGCCGTCGTAGACGGCGACGCCGCTGGCGGGGTCCCATGTCACCGCGGCAGCGGGGGTGAGGTACTCGCGGGCCACAGCGTGGTCGTCCTCGAAGGATGCGGAGGCCTGGAGGAAGCCCGAGACGATCTGCGACGGTGTCATGTCCGGTTGCGGTGGACGGGCGATGACGCGAATCACCTGATTGGTGGTCTCGACGCCCACCTCGACGCCTTGCTGGATCGGTCCGCTCGTGGGGATGCTCGCGCAAGCGCCGAGCACGGGGATCGCGAGGGCGAGCGCCGCTACGTGGGCAAGCCTCATGCGCGCACCTCCTCGGATTCCGCCTGCGGATCCCTGACCGTGGCATCGTCGGGGTCGGTCGCGGGCACGAGGGGGAGCGGTGAGTGCTCGAGCACCACCTCTGCCCGCCGCGGCAGGGTGAGGCGGAAGCATGCGCCTTCGCCCGGCTGCCCCCAGGCCTCCAGCCAGCCGGCGTGGAGCCGCGCGTCCTCCATGGCGATAGACAGGCCGAGTCCCGTGCCCCCCGTGGTGCGTGCGCGAGCAGGGTCGGCACGCCAGAAGCGATCGAAGACATGCGCGATGTCGGTATCGGAGAGTCCCACGCCGCGATCGCGAACGGTGACGGCCACGGCGAGGTCGTCACTGGACACGGTGATGTCAACCCGCCGCCCCTCTCCATGTTCGATCGCGTTGTCGAGGAGGTTGCGCAGCACGCGATCGATGCGACGCGGATCGCATTCGACCGGGCAGGGGTCGACTCGGACCACGACGGACACCGTCGTACCTCGCCTGTCGGCAAGTGGTCGGCTCGCATCGGCAGCACGCCGGACGAGGGACGCGAGATCCACCGTCTCGAGATCGAGGACGGCCGCCCCCGCGTCATAGCGGGAGATCTCGAGCAGGTCGGCAAGCAGGTTCTCGAATCGGTCCAGCTGCGTCTGGAGGAGTTCGGCCGAGCGTGCCGTCGGCGGATCGAGTTCGGCCCGGCTCTCGAAGAGCAGGTCCGCCGCCATCCGGATCGTGGTCAGCGGTGTGCGGAGTTCGTGGGATACGTCGGAGACGAAGCGTTGCTGGACAGCCGACAGCTCCTCGAGTCGGTGGATCTGCTGTTCGAGGCTCGCGGCCATGTCGTTGAATGCCGTGGCCAGCCTGGCCAGGTCGTCCTCGCCCCGCACCGCCATGCGCTCACGCAGGTGACCATCGGAGAACTGCTCGGCGACCCGGGCCGCTGAACGCACCGGCGCCACCACCTGGCGTGTGACGATCGCCGCGATGATGCCCAGGAGCACCACCAGCAGGATGCCCGTGCCGACCACGGTGCTCCGCACCAGGTCCAACGTGTTCGCCTCATCCGTCAGCGGGAAGAGGTAGTAGAGCTCGTAGGTGCCGACATCCGTGACGGCGAGCGGCGCACCCACCACGATGCCCGGCACGACGCGACCGTCGAGGTAGCGGATCTCGGTGTATGTCCAGGACTGGCGCTCGGTGAGGAGCACGGCCGAGCGCAACTCAGGCGGCACGCTCGCATCCGAGACGAGATTGGTCCCGCGTTCAGGTGCAGCACCCTCGGTCTCGCCGGCAAGCATGAGCACGTCGTACTGAGGTGGATTGCCCGCGCGGGATGCGAGTGAGGCCACGATCGTGTCCACGACACTCGCTGGCGAGGTTGCACTGGCCCCTGATGTGGCCGCGGCTGAGATGCGCTGCGCATCGGTGAGCCCGGCGCTCTGCTCGGTGACCGCGGTCCGCTCGGCCGCGTCGAGAAGGCCCGTGGTGACGCGCGAGAGCAGGAGGAATCCGAGGACGGCCATGACGATCATGGAGAGCAGGAGGGTGGTGAGCGTGACTCGCAGGAGCAGGGATCGGCGCCACGGAGCCAGCAGGATCGACGAGACCGAGGCAGCCCTCGGAGTCGGTGGACTCGTCGGGCCGACGGTCATGGCGGGCCGGCCTTGTAGCCGACGCCGCGCACGGTGAGGACGATCTCGGGATGCTCGGGGTCGTGCTCGACCTTGGCGCGCAGTCGCTGGACGTGGACGTTGACCAGTCGCGTGTCGGCCGCGTGGCGGTAGCCCCAGACCTCCTGGAGGAGGACCTCGCGTGTGAAGACCTGCCAGGGCTTGCGCGCGAGGCACACGAGGAGATCGAACTCCAGGGGAGTCAGCGGGATGATGCGATCGCCGCGCCGAACCATGTGTCCCGCCACGTCGATCGTGACGTCACCGATCTCGAGGCTGCCTGTCGTGGGTTCGTCGCTGCGCCTGACTCGTGCACGCAGTCGAGCAACGAGCTCCTTAGGCTTGAACGGCTTGACGATGTAGTCATCCGCGCCCGACTCGAGCCCGAGCACGACATCGACCGTGTCGTTCTTGGCCGTGAGCATGACGATGGGGACGCCGGATTCCTGGCGGATGGCACGGCAGACGTCGATGCCATCCATGCCCGGAAGCATGAGATCAAGCAGGATGATGTCCGGCCGCGAATCCCGGAAGGCCTGGAGGGCATCGCCGCCGTCGGTGCAAAAGACAGGATCGAAGCCCTCTCCCCGGAGCACGATGCCGAGCATCTCGGCAAGCGCGACATCGTCATCGACGACGAGAACCCGGCCCTTCATGGGTCCATGGTGTCATCCCAGGAGCAGGAATGCCGCTCCTGGCAGGTTGTTGACGGCATGGGCCACGATGGGTGCCCCGAGACTGCGGGTCCGCCAGCGCAGGATTCCCAGGACGAGCCCGCTTGCCAGCAGGATGGGGGCCCGCACCGGCTCGAGGTGGAACAGGCTGAACGCCACGGTCGTGATGGCAATGACCCACACGGTCCCCAGGCCTCGCTTCGCCAGGGCGTTGTAGGCCATGCCACGGAAGGCGATCTCCTCGGCGATCGGCGCACCGATGGCCACGCAGAGGGCGAAGATGACCACCGCGAACCGGGGGCCCTCGGCTCGCAATTCCTCCCCGACGTCGGCCGCAGCAGAGCTGAACTCGCCGACGACGGCTTGGAGAATCAAGGCGATGGCGCCGCCGGCCACGAGAGCCGCGACTCCGCCGATGACTCCCCACCCCGCATCGCGCCAGGTGAGTCGGAGCCCAAGGTCGACCACCGGACCGTTGCCCTGCCACGCGGTGGTGAGGAGCGGCCATCCGGCGAGGGCGAGCCACGGAAGCGTGATCCCCGCGATGAGGAGCCAGGGGAGGGGAAGGCTGAGCAGGCCTCCGACGACGGCGACTGCGATGGAGATGAGGACGAAGCCGAGGAGCGGGATGATCGCGTCGGGGATTCCCCACCGAGGTGGGATGAGGCGGCGGCCGTCGGCGATCGCGAGATCGACGGTGACGGGACAGCCGGGGTAGTCGGCCGGTGCCCTGCGCGACCGACTCGCAATCGCCTCCTCGGCACGCTGCTCACTGGGATGTGCGTCGCTCACCCGATCACCCTAGGCCAGCGCTGACATGCGAGCGAGGGTGCGCATCCTCAGGATGCGCACCCTCGCTCGGGGCTGTGCGTGGTCGATCAGTAGCGGTAGTGGTCTGGCTTGTAGGGCCCGGCCACGTCCACGCCGAGATACTCGGCCTGCGGCTTGCTCAACTCCGTGAGTCGAACTCCAAGTGCGTCCAGATGGAGACGCGCGACCTTCTCGTCGAGGTGCTTGGGGAGTGTGTAGACGCCGAGGGGGTACTCCTCGATCTTCGTGAAGAGCTCGATCTGTGCCAGCACCTGGTTGGTGAAGGAGTTGCTCATGACGAAGGAGGGATGTCCCGTAGCGTTGCCGAGATTGAGCAGGCGCCCTTCGCTCAGGACGATGATCGAGTGGCCGTCGGGGAAGGTGAACTCGTCGACCTGCGGCTTGATGGTCTTGCGCTTGATCCCGGAGGTGGCTACCAGGCCGGCCATGTCGATCTCATTGTCGAAGTGACCGATATTGCCCACGATGGCCTGGTGCTTCATCTTGGCCATGTCGTCCTTGGTGATCACGTCGTAGCAGCCTGTGGCCGTGATGAAGATGTCCGCGTCCGCGACCACGTCCTCGAGGCGAGCCACCTGGTATCCGTCCATGGCCGCCTGCAGCGCGCAGATCGGGTCGATCTCGGTGATGATCACCCGAGCACCCTGGCCACGGAGCGACTCGGCCGAGCCCTTGCCCACATCGCCGTAGCCGCACACGACCGCGACCTTGCCGCCGATGAGCGTGTCGGTTGCACGGTTGATGCCATCGACCAGTGAGTGGCGGCACCCGTACTTGTTGTCGAACTTGCTCTTGGTCACCGAGTCGTTGACGTTGATCGCTGGGAAGAGGAGAGCGCCCTCGCGCAACATCTCGTAGAGGCGGTGGACTCCGGTGGTCGTCTCCTCGGTCACGCCCCTGATGCCGGCGGCGATGCTGGTCCAGCGCTGTGGGTCCTCGGTGAGCGATCGCCTCAGCGTCTCGAGTACGACCGCGTACTCCTCCGATGTCGTCGAATCCGGGAGTGGAACAGCCCCCGCGATCTCGAACTCCCTGCCCTTGTGCACGAGCAGCGTGGCGTCGCCGCCGTCGTCCAGGATCATGTTGGGGCCCTTGCCGTCCGGCCACATGAGGATCTGCTCGGTGCACCACCAGTACTCGGGCAGGG
>Ga0129336_10001248_pt1 | contig 15328 bp, 19 predicted proteins | sample CPB6_02_DNA_FD_96878 | JGI IMG/M metagenome (GOLD analysis project Ga0129336, IMG submission 96878) | Freshwater to marine salinity gradient microbial communities from Chesapeake Bay, USA - CPBay_Sum_0.6_0.2_DNA | ecosystem: Environmental > Aquatic > Marine > Coastal | place: USA: Chesapeake...
ACCATCAACAAGTGTTGTGCCAGCACCTGCTACGCGATCACGCAAGCCAACGGGCAGTGCTAAACAAACACCAAACCGACTACGCTTGCTGTCTTTTGTATCAAAGAAATACGTTGCAGTAGCGCCGTTAAACAGGCCGATGTTGTAGTAAAGATTGAACTGATCAGTGCCGCCAAAACTATCTTGATCGGTGCGGCGTGTAGAGATGCCTTGCACATCGCTCAACCCCCACTGCACAACATCGCCACCAATGCGAACTGTTTCGTTGCTTGGCGTGCGAATTGCAGTTTGTAGTGGATCGGATTCGTCGGTAACTTCCACGTTGGCGGATAGCAACTGGCTACCGATCAGCACCTTGCCGTAAGCCACGGAGATAGTCTGCCCCACGCCGACCGTGTTAGCTGCGCCGGTGTAGGCATAGGACTGCTGGCCATCAGCGCCACGGGTCAGGCTTTGCGGTCCACGGGTGCTGGCGTTAGTGCCGCTGCCAAAGCGTTGGTTTCCGAGACTTGGCACTTGAGGCTGAGGTGACAGCAGCTGGGCAACGCCAGATAGTGCAAGTGCGCCGCCAAGCAAACCAATCTGCGTCACGGTTGCACCAGCCAATCCAATGCCTAAGCCAGGAATGAGCAGGGATGCAGCAACAATGCCGATGCCTACAAGAATCTGCCCCACGCCACGACCCGAACCCGCAATCACAGGCACCAGCACCAAGTCGTTTTGACCGATTGGCAGCCGCAGATCGCTGTAGCCCATGTCCTGATCAGCCTGCAACACGCGGTAGCCGATGCCCCGTTCATGGGCAGTCATCAGCTCCTGCTGTAGCTCTGGCATATTGATGCACAGCAGCTTGATCGCATCCGCTGGTGTGCGCAGGTTGTAGTAAGTGTGCTCGGTGCCGTACCGTTCGCCCAGCTCACCCAGCAGACGAACCCGCTGCATATCGGAACACCGCAGCAATGCTCCTTACATAGTAACTGCGCAGATCCTCCACGGCACTAGGGCTTTCGTCGAGGTGATGCAGGATCCGGTCGTAATCCACCAGCACCGCAGCGTGCATGGGATGCCGTGTCCCAAGTCGCATGATCAGCACGTCACCTGGTCGGCGTTCAGCAAATGGCACCTGTTTGAAACCCAGTGCTACCGCCTCGCGCAGGTAGATGCTGGGACTGGATTCCAGCGCATCAGGGCGGTCAAAGTTAGGCAGCGTGATGCCCTGCAACGCGAAGTAGTCGCGCACAATCGTGTAGCAGTCTTGCCTGCCGTAATCCCACTCGCGTCCGATTAGGGATTGATAGTCAGCCATTGCCCCGTGCCAAGTTGGAAGATGTACCAGCGCAGTTTGGACTGCTCGCAGGCGGATAGGTCAGCGGGGCTGGGCGGCGTGTCTTCTGGGTGGCTATGGATGACAGCCTCAATCGTGCCGGACAATGCAGCCGCTAGATAGTCGCGTGGGTCCAGCACAAAATCAGCGCAGGGATCTGCAGCCACATTGCGGCACGGCCAATACCTGCCATCCACCACAAGGCCACAGGATTCACGCGGAAACTCAGCCAAGGCGTGTGCCTCAGCTTCAGATCTGCAGTCGGGCGCCAGGGAAGCCACCAAAAGGAAGGTTGCCAGTAGTGAAACGTTTGGCACAGCTGTTGTACCGCTTGCCGCACACATCTTGGCTGGCATTGGCAACGGCGTTGTCGTTGATGTCAAAGTATGCGCTGCCGGTATAGCCGCACTCTGCGCCGCGATACTTCCACGGGCAGTGCTCCAGCACCTGACGGCGTGGCAGGACAAGGTTGATCAGATCCAGTTTGCTAATCAGCTCCAGTTCTACCAGCTCGATGTTTTCGCGGACCACGCGGTCCACATACCAAACTTCGTCGGTGAACTTGGCCGTTGGATCAGCCGTTGGATTGACGCCGCCGCTGAAATTGACGGCATCAAGGAATTTTTGGCAGGTGCGAATGCGGGTGACTTTGGCGTTGAGCACGCTGTACGCCAACAGCAACGAAGTGATTGTGCCGGATACGTTGGCAATGCGCATCGTCGGACGCGGCAGCGTGCCCTTTGATGTCAGATCGAAACCTTCAACCTCAATCGGAAACGGCGTGTAGGTGATTCCGCCAAAGACAACACTGGCGGTTAGACCATTGGTGCCAGCATGGTAGTAGAACGTTTCATCAACACCGTTAACCGCTTCGGTGAGCTGCATCTGAAACAGCTCGATAATGGCCGAAGGTTCAAGAAGCTGAATCTGCTCCTGTATCGATTGCGGTACGGTCATGCTTCAAATACCTGGCGGAAGGTAGCCGTCACATTGTTGAAGTTGCAAGAGACTTGCTCCACGTTCCATTCGCTGCAAACCCATTTGGCCGCATAGCCATTAGGATCAGTCCAGTCAAATGCCTCCACACCGCCACGAGCCTCAAGGAAGGCAAGGATATTGCCTCGCTCGGTGTCGTCTCGATTAAGGAACTGCAACTGCCATGTCTTGGGTTTGGTATTGATGCCAAACGCCACGCGTTGCTCATAGCCATCGCCAAACTGCGATGTGACAATGCGCGGCTGCTGCGAAAGGGAAGCAGGAAAGCTAGGTGTGAAGGTGAAAGTTGCCATGATCAGCCAGCCAAAAGACCGCCAGGGCGGCGTTGTTTGATCAATTCTTGCTGCACAGCAGCGCTGATGGCAGCGCCAAGCTGGCGGCTTTGATTTTGATCGCCTTCTATCTGCGTTCCTTTTGCGTCTACGTTCACCACCACGTTGGTAGTTCCTCCACTGCCAGCCACACCAAGCTTGCCATCACGGCCGCGACGCAGTGGCATGATTGCTTCTGGGCCGGCCTCGCCCATTAGGCCAATGCCCTTAGCGAATGGGAACACTGTTGGTCGATCAACAATGCCACCACGAGCAAATGGTTGAATCCCGTTTTGGGCAAACACGTTGCCCATGGCACTTTTGGTCAATCCAGGAAACAATGCCCCAACCAACGGTTTAATAATCGCCTGTCGAATTGCGATGCGTGCAATGTCAGCAATAATGCTATTTGCCAGATCGCGAAAGTTAGCTTTGCCAGTCGTGACAAAAGTTGTGAGTTGATCCTCTAATCCTTGAAAGGCGCCAGTGACAGCCGAAGCAACTTGACCGCCAAAATCTTGCAATGTCTTGTAATACTCTTTGATGCCTTCGCCAAAAGATTGGTCGAAGCTCTTCTTGAGATCCTTACTGGCAGAAACCAATTCCTTGATTTTATCAATTTGCGCCTGTGTCAGGCCAGGAAGGCGTTCAAGAATCGTCGCCATCTCACGATCAATCTCGATTTGCTTCAACTTGTCGCCAGTGATCAAGCCAGCCTTGATCTGTAGATCCTCCACAGTGCGGTTATAGTTCTCCTGCAACTCTTGCCGCTTCATAAAATCTTGAGCGATTGCCCTGCCAAGATCTTCGGCGTATCCAATTTGCGCTTGGAATAATTTAGCTGCAGCATCAGCCTCAAGTTTCTGGCGTTGGTTTACGCCAACTTTTTCCTTGTCTAGCTCAAGAATAGCAAGAGCATATTCAAGTTCAGCCTCTTGCAGTTTGTTGCCATCAATGCGCGCCTTGTTAAGCAGCAGGTTGAGATCAAGTTCATCCTTGCTGATCTCTTTGATTTCCTTGGCAGCCTTGGGTGATTTGCCTGTTGCAAGACCGCTGATGTCAGGAATACCAGCGGCGGGCGCATTCGGGATGTTTGGCATCTTGAACGCATCTTGCAATCCAGTCCCGATCCGTTTGGTCAGGTCATCTACAAGCTTGCCGACACCGGCCACGATTGCCGTCACGGCAACGCCACCACCAATAAGACCACCAACGGCAGCGCTTACTGGTGTCTTGCCTGACTTAATACCAGCAATCACGCCAGCAACCGCAACGCGAGCAGATTCAACTGCAAGCATTGCCCGCTCAAGAGTCAGCATGGTGCGCATTACGCCAAGCACACTGCGCAATGCCGTTGCAAATGTTGTGATGTTTGTGGCCAAGAACACGCCAGCGGTAACACCACCCAAGACGACCATCGTCTTGATCAAGGCTGCAGCGGCCTGCTGCAGACCAGCAGCGCCACCGATAGCTTTGTAGAACTCGGCAGTCATTGTCCCCACGAAGGTGGCGACCTCGCCAACAATATTCACCAATCCAGTCAGTACAGGCAGCAATGCTGAGCCGATCTGAACAGTTAGCACAGTTACCTGCGCCTTCATAATTCCGAGCGAGTCGTTGAAGGCATCGGCTTTGTTTGCAAAATCTGGACCAATCCCCAGCCCAAAACGCTGGATCTCTTTGCTGCCCAAGTTCAAGATCGGGATCAATTCAGTGCCAGATTTGCCGAAGATTTTCATCGCCAGCGCAGCCTTCTCCGGCCCATCGCGCAGATCTTTGAACTTATCGGCCACATCAAGAAACACCTTGTCGGCTTTGCGCAGCGTGCCATCGGTCTCGGTGGTGGCGACGCCGATTGTCTTGAATGCCGCAGCAGCTGGACCGCCCGCAGTGGCCGCGGCGACCATGTTCTTATTGAGCAGTGTCAGACCCTTAGCAACGCCTTCAATGCTGCTGCCACTCAATTCCGCGGCAACCTTGAATTGGCCAAGCGTTTCAATGCCGACTCCAGTGCGTTGAGACAGATCACGCATGTCATCGGCTAGATCAATCGCACTCTTGGCCAGTGCAACCACGCCACCTGTAACAGCAACAGCCGCAAGACTCTTTAAGCCTGTATATAGGATGTTGGTTGCAAGGCTTGCATTTTTGATCTTGCCCTCCAACCCCTGCATGGAGTTGCCAAGCCGACGGATATTGTTCTCGCCGGCAACACTTGCAGTGATCTTGAGCAATGCTTCCATGTTCATCGCCATGGCTATGCACCCTGCCTATTGATCACCACCATCGCAGCTGCCTCCATCACCTGAAGATCCTCCAGCAGCGAACGCGGCTCTTCTACTTCGTACAGTCTAAACAGCCATTGCAGAGCGGCATAGTCCAATCCAATAACTCCACTCATCGTGGTGCGCCATTGGGTCTGGACGCGAAGGAACATCTCGACCACCAGCCAGTTCTCCGGCCAAATACCAAAGTCCTCATCAGGCGCTTCTGGCAGTTCAGGCAGCGCAATGCCAAAGGCCGCGGCATCGTCGGCGGTTTCGTCGATGACGCTACCGCCTGCCCAATGCTCTGCGGCCTCGATCAGTTTTTTCGCTTAGCTCCCCGCAGGCTTTCAAAGTAAGCAACCGTGATGGCGCTGGCCAGCATCGGCACATCGAGTAACTGATCCAGGGCTTTCTGGCTGAACGGCACATCTTTGCCTTCGTCATCAGTCACGCCAGACCAGCCGATCAACACTTCAGCTGCCAAGTCAGCATCAGTGATTTCTTCGCCCTTGATTTGCTGGCCAATCTCGGTAATCCGAGACTGGCTCAGCCGACGAAATTCCCCATCGAAGGTCTGCCGCTGCATACGGCCACCATCGACGGGGATGTCAAAGGCGATCGGCCAGCTATAGGTGTCCGACTGCTTAAGAACGAAAGCCAAGATCAGGTGTAAACGATCGACAGCTCATCATTGCCCGAACTGGTCGGAACTGCAATGAAGGGCATGTTGAGCATCTGCACGCCATCTTGGTCGCTGTAGGTCAGATTGCCTAGGTCCGACTGTGCGGTGGTCACCGTGCAGATGTTCCCGGCGGTCTGGCCATGCTGGAAGCTAATGCTGCCAGTGCTGCTACCAGTAGCGATTGCGAAGAAATCCTTCGCGGTGATGGTCGGGGCTTCAATCACAACGGTGCCGCTGGGGGCGCGGTTGGTGATCATGATCTCCTTCGTGCAACCCACCAGCTCGCGGTAGATCACATCGTTGGCGATGCTGAAGTTGTAGGACTGCAGGCAACCGCTGTAGGAGAAGGCCGAGAAGTTGGTGGTGTTGCCCTGCTTGAAGATCAGCGGGGTGGCCTGGTTGGCGTAGGTGGGAGTCGGCAGCGTCTCGTCGGTCGGGGCGTTGTAGATGCCGGTCATCGTGAAGGCGATGACGGGGATCTGACCCACTTCGCCGTTGATCTCGAAGGTGCCACGGCAGCCGGTCACCTTGTGGCGGATCCCATCTTCGTGGTAGTAGATCGTGACGCTCTCGAACCCGCTGCTCTCGGGCGCATAGGTGGCGCTGGTGCTGGTCACCAAGGTCTCGCTCAGGCCGCAGCTGCGCAGCACCGGACCATATGCCGGGGCGGTGCCAGCAGTGCCAGAGCCAGCCAGCTCAACCTCGAAGCTAACCTCAACGCGAGTTTGTGCCAGCAGTTGATCGGCTTGTCCCATATAGGGGCGCACCAGATCGCGGTTCACCGTTTCAGCAACAAGCGGCTGAATCTCCAAGTTGCGAACCAGGATGGCATTACTCGATCCGGTCGGCGTGGAATCCGTGCCGTAGGTGCTTTCAATTTTCGCCAGAATCAGGCGGCGGCGAGTCAGAACTGAAGCCATTAGGGGCTACCTCGGAAGTTAGATGAGGGGCCGGCTGGGTCCGCTCGACGAGCTTTCGCTTGCCGGTTTTGTTGTCGACCAGATAGCTGCCGCCCTGGCCTTGGTATTCGTCCACCATCGTAGCTACTAAGGACTCAGCGCCAAATTAGCTACCTGCGTTCGATACTTCACCACAAAGTCGCAGGAGATCACACCAGATGGCTGATCTGCTTCTTGTAGATCAAAGCTCACGCCGGTCGGCTGCACGTCGTAGGCATATCCATTGCAGGTCAGATCCGCCATGATCTTGGCGTGCAATGATTCGACAATCGGGTCCGCAACCTGATCGGGAATATCGCCGCGGACAATCACCGCAACCCGCACCGTCAGCGTCCAGTCCAGTGTCGGCGCACTGGTCAGCTGCACGCAGACATCGTTGATCGGCTCAACCACCAGCGCAGGCAGCTCGCCCCGTGCAAGCGGCTCCACCCTGCTGCGGTAGATCCGCGTGCTGACCCCAGTGGTGCCGGTCAGATTGCTGCGAATCCTGGCCAGGATCGACTCACGGCGCGTCGTCATGCGGATGCCACCTGAACCACTGTGCAGATGATGCCAGGGATGCTCGGGTGCGGAGGACTTGCCTCAGCCGCTTCGGCGTGGATGTAGGCAGCGACGTTGTTTGTCATCCACATCAGCTCGATGTAGTCATTCGCCACCAGACCCAGCACAAAGTTGACCGTGCCGATCACGTTGCCAGCAACGCCGCCATGGCTTGAGATGATGCTGAACCGGCTGTCGCTAGCTGGTACGTCGCCGGTGCTGCCACTGTCGTTCTTGCGCAGCCATACGTTGATGTCGTGAATTGAACTGTCGGTATTGCTGAACTGGATCGAGAAGGTGAGGCTGTAGATCCCAGGATGGTCGACCGTGATGCGGGTGTCCGAGACGATCTTGATGCCTCGATTTGCCAGGTCGACTTGACGCAGGTAGATCGGATAGGCCGTGTTGATCGCTGCTGCAGTCTGCGAGGTGCTATCCCAAAACGATCCCCAATATCCAGGGCAGCCGTGATAGGGCAGCTTATTCCAAGCCGTCAGGCCATCACCGATCTTTAGGTTGTCGGTCTCCTTCTCGACGCCAGGCTCTCCTGCCATCAGCACTGGATTCAGCGCTGACCACTGGCTGCGAGTGTTGATCTTCATGGGTCCGCTCATGTCTTCTGCAGTGCGAGCTGGACAAACTTGCCGTCATCGAGCAGCATGGTCTCTCTAACGGTGTAGGCAGTCCCATCCACGGTGATCGAATCGCCGCGAATGAGACTGCCAAAAGCGGAGGTTCTGGCCGTCAGCGAGTAGTCGGTGGTGAGCACCATCCCATCGCTGATCACCTGGCTTGGCATGTCCAAGATTCCGTTGGCAGTAGTAGCGCCAGCCGTGCAGCTGACGCCAAAGTCCGCCAGGAAGATGTCCAGATCCTCCGTCAGAGCCATGATCAGCCGTACTTCGCAGAAGCCAGACCGAGCACAGCCACAGCACCGGCGCCAGTGCCGCCAGCCACGGTGATCGAGACCTTCACATAACGCTTCAGGGAGGTCACGTTGACGAAGATCTTCTGCAGCGAGGCAGTGTTGGCGGTAGTGGTGGTGAAGGCGCCGCCGCTCACGTCGGTATAAGAGCCGCCGGAGGTATCGGATTCGGTCAGCTTCACGGCGTAGGTAACGCCAGCACCGCCGGCTTCGGCGTCCAGAAGGACAGCCATGTCGCCTTCATAGCCCTGCAGATCGATAGCAGAGCCGGTCCCGGTTGCGGTCACAACGTCGTTGCGCAGCAGGCCGAGGACCGTGGTCTTAGAACCAAGGTTGTGGATGGTCATGATTTAGCCCTCCTTCGAGGGGTAGATGGTTTGGGTGTTGGTTGAGCAATGACCTCAACCAGGTCGGCCAGCTTGTCAGCGACCTCAACAGCTTTGCCAATACCAATCAGGAGCTTGGCGTCGGAGGGGGTTGCCTCATGGATTTCCCCCAACCGAATCACCTGGCCTGCCAGCATGGTTTGCCGTAGGACCTTGATCAACATGATCAGAGGGTGTTGTTGCCGCGGCTGAACGACTCAGGATGACGGATTGCGATGTCGCAGTCCTGCATCGCCACAACGCGGACGGTGCCACTGGTGCTGTGGGTGTAGGGGTCCACCATCAGATCCAGGCCGGAGAAGTAGCCGATGATCAGGTCAGCGAAGTTGCCGAACCACAGATCGTTCGATGCCACCTGGTTGGACAGCACACCGCGGTAGCCGTTGACTTCACCGTTCTCCATGATGAAGATGCCGGAGCCGGCGTCCTTCTTCGTGGTTTTCAGGTTGCCGCGCATGGCGGCGTTCATCAGATACACGGGGGAACCGAGCAGAGCGTTGGCGGTAGCCACGTCGCTCTCCAGTGCCACCACCTCAGCAAAGGTAGGAGCGTCAGCAGCGAAGTCTTCGGTGCCGATGCCGGTGGTGAACTTCAGGCCGAGGGGCTCATTGCTGGCGCCAGTGCCGTACAGACCAGCGGCGTCAATCTTGAGAGCGATCACGCGAGCCAGGTCATTGCGCACCATGTTCTCCACGTCGATGGAGGACTGGATCATCAGGCGACGGCTGAAGTCGGTGTAGGCAGCCACGGTGCGGGGCACCAGGCTCACCTGATCGACGGTCTGCTGGGACTCGGTGGGGGAACCGGACTCAGCCACCCAGTAGGCGGTAGCAGCGCCGGACTGACGGGGGATAGCCACGTTGCCGGTCAGGCCGGTCAGCACGGTGGCGCCAGCTTGATCCAGAGCCGAAGCGTTGCGCAGCAGGTCGATGAAGGAGCCAGCATCCAGCTCGGTAGCAACCAGGTTGCCGCCGGCGGTAGCAGCACCCACGTTCAAGTCACGGCGCAGCACTTCCTGGGGCACGGTGATGCCACGGGATTGACGGCCGAGCTTGGTAGCAGCAGCATCAGATGCTTCGATCTCGAACGCAGCAGCCTCACGGGCCGAACGATCGGTCGGGTTGGACAGATAGTTGATGGCACGCAGGAAAGAGAAGCTGCGGCTCTCCTTCTCGCTAAGGCCGATTTCAGCGGCGCTCATGTTGACGGACTCCTGGGGAATGTTCATTTTGTCCAGAACAGCAGCGCGAGCCTCGTCGATAGAACGACCAGATTCGATCAGCTGGCGGCCGAGATCGGCCATGTTGTGCTTGTCGCACAGGGCGGAGATGTCAGAGATGCGGGAGCGTTCAGCCTCAGCGGCTTCAGCCCGCACCACTGCCAGATCAGGGGTGGTGGTTTCCATTACAGGAAGGGGATCGGGTGTTGGTGCTGCCGAAGCAGCGTCATCAGTGGGCTCCAGCGATCGGCCGATGCCCACGGTTTTGTCCGCCGGTACAGAGACCACAGAGATCTCATACGGGGACCAGGCAGTAGCAACAAAGTCGCCACTGCCGCGCTCCTCCATTTTGTCGATGGAGTAGCCAAAGGAGACATTCCGAAGAATGCCATCCTTCACATCGCTCAAGATTTCCTGAGCGAATGCGTTGCGGCTGAACCGCACACGCGCATAACCTCGCCGGCGTTTGCCATCGATGTATGCACGCTCCACAACACCGATGACGCGATCAGGGTTGTGGTTGAACAACAGCGGAGCACTGTCATTCAGGCGACTGAGATCAGCCGCCTTGGGTTCATGGCTCAAGATCTCGTTGCCGAAATACCGAGCCACTGGATACTCCGAGCTAAAGGGAAACTCGAAGGTCCGGTCTTCAATTGCATCAAACTCGGTTAGCTCAGCACGCTGGTATTTGCCCTCCAAGATTTGACTGCGATCGGCCTCACCATCGCCAGTGGCTTCCTCGAACTCGATCGGATCGAAGTCATGCTCAGACAACCACGCCCGCGCCTCGGCTGACGTGTACTGCGAGCTACGGAACCGGATGGCTTGAATCTCGCTGGTGCCTTCCTTGATCCCGTAGATAAAGTCAATGCCAGGACCGCCTTCATCGTTCACGCGCCGCAACGTGTCGTACTGACCGGGATCCTTCAACCGAGCAGCGTGCTCATTCGGATAGGGGCGCTCTAGTTCCACGGCGCTTCTTTCTTGTAATGCCTTGATTCTATCGGTCACAGAATTGCCTCACTCTTGCAGTTGCTCGCTCAGATCCTCAGTTCCGACTTCCTCGGGGTAAGCCTCCTCCTCCTCCATAGGCGGCTCAGTCACCTCAAACGGTGCCTCCGTGCCCATCGGCCGCGCGGCCTGCACAGCGCCGCCCTCAGTCACCTCACTCGGATCGGTATCCGTCACGATGTGCAGCTCATCAAGCAGCGCCAGCTCGCTCTGGCGCATCAGCAGCACATCATCCAAGTCACCACCCTGCTCAGCGATCACCTGTGAGAGCGTCTTGAATCCGCACCGCACCGCGGTCTTGTAAGCATCCACCTCTTTCTGTGGGTCCACCCATTCCCAGCTCCTGGGCACCCACTTGCTAGCGCGATACCGATCGGGGTTGCTCTCATAACCCGGCAGGCTCAATGTTCCGCTAAGCACTGCCATCTCCAGCCATGCGTTAAACACCGGCTGGTGGAAATTCTCGATCATGTATCGCTGCAACACGCGGTAGGCATCACGCTCCTCCAACAGGCTCAGGCGGCTGCTGCTGTAGTTGCTCTCCGAGAAGTTCTTGCTGATGCTCTCAAAGCTGACGCCCAGGCCGGCAGCCACAGCACGCAGCATTGACCGCGTGAACGGCTCCAGCTGCCCGTCAGGTGCATTCATATCCGGCACCGTCACGCTCTGGCCGGGGTCCAGATATTTGAACACCCCAGGCTGGAACTCACTCACCCGCTCGCCTTCGTACACATCGTCTGGTGTCAGCTCACCCTCTGGGCTTGTGATGAATCCCATCAACGCACTGCTTGCGCGAGCACGCACCAGCTCGGCCTCCTCATAGCCCTGCAGCATGTGCAGCCGCATCAGTGCCGAGGCAAACCAAGTGACGCCTCTGGTCTGGCCAGGACGCTCCGGGATGAACAGATGAATTACCTCATCAGCAGGCACCCGGATTCGGCGTGCATTGGTTCGCGCATTGCCCGCATAGGTATCGCCCGGATGGTTCGCATAGAAGTGGTAAGCCTGCGGCCGCAGATACTGATCCACCTCGATGCCCATCCGCACCGTGTTGCCGGCCGCAGCCTGGGGCACATCGTCATCAATCAGATAGTCAGCCTCCAGCAGCTGCAGCGCGAACGGCACCTTCGAGTCGCCAAACGGCCGACGGATCATCCTGATAAAGATCTCGCCGCTCTCCGCCAGCGAACGCACCGCCAGCCGCTCGATGTCGTGGAAGCCCAAGATGCCGCTCACATCGCAGCGATCTTTATTCATCCACTTCTCGAACGCCTCATGGATCTGCGCGTTCATCGCCTCATCCAAACGACCGCCACGCAGCATCCGCACCTGCCCTTGATGGCGAATGCCATGGCCGATCACGTTGTTCTGGATGGCGCGCAGTGCCTGCCGCGCATAGTCCGAGTCGCGGCACAGCTGCCGCGCACGGTTGCGCAGTGCCTTGAAGCTCGACTTAACTTCGCTGTCGGCGCTGGTGCCACTGGTCACCCAGTCGCTGGTCAGCCTGCTAACCCGCGCACCCATGTACGCCCGGCGTTGCGGCGGCCGTGTCGGCTCGAATCCCATCGCCTTGAACAGCCGGGTGCGCAGTCCCATCAGAACCTCACAAACAGATTGAACGGATTGCCCAGACCATTAGCAATCATCTGCGCCTTCTGTTCGCGATTCACGTCGGCCTTCAACTTAGTCTCCAACGCCAGCAGATCTGCTAAATCGTATTTCTTCAAACTCCGGTTGCCGATGGTGTATTCCTTCGCAACCCCGCCGTTGATGATCGTGCGGATCGCAGCCTGCACTGCATCCAGATCCTTCTGCGCCTGCGTCCGCCCATCTAGTGCAGCCGGCGTGCCGGTGTAGTTCAACGCTGCCAGCACCTGCGACTGACCGCTGCCAAGCGTGATCGTGCTGCCGGTCTTAATCGCAACGGCCTGCCAATACCAGGTGCCAGCATCGAATCCGGCGCTGGTGCCAGCCGCGATGCTGAACTCCCAGCCTGTCCCATACGCGGTGCCCACCACCGTCGCGCCTTCACTCGCAGCGTTGAAACGCAGGTAGTAGGTCAGCGTGTAATCAGCACTCCCAACCGTATTGCCCAGGTTGTCCACCCCGGCATCATCACGCCACTGGATCGTGTCGCCTGCTCTGATCTCGCTCGGGATGTTCACGGCCTACCAGTTGCTGACGAATCCAGAGGCCGCGGCCACCGGCTGCTTTCTTGATCTTAGCGGTGGCTTCTTGCCTTCTTCCAACTGATGCCGCAACTGCTCCCACATCGTGATCGGGTTCATCTTCCGCGAATAGATCAACAACGCCGCGTAGCCATACACAGCACAATCCAGCGCCTCGTTTCGATCGCCTGATTTCTTCACCCATTCCCGGATCGGGAATCCCCGGTGATACCGCAATGCCTGCCGTTCACTGGTCAGCTGCCGGAAGTATTCATCATCGGCAGCCATCCCAAAGTTCAAGCTGCCACTGCCTTCGTTATGCCGCAACCGGCCGAACAGCGTGGTCTTGATCGTGTCCGTCCCTAACTGATACAGCGTCACGCCTTTCTTCAACACCTTGCCCTGCCAGTTCACATCTACCTTTGATCCCTTGCCAACCGCCGGGCTATTGCGCCTGCTGCTGCCCTTGATCGCCACCACGCCCTGCCGTACTCGATCCCGTACATATCGATACACCTCATGCGTGCAGTGGCCGCCAGAGTCAATCGCCATCTGCGCCACCTTCAACTCCTTTCCATTAGCCGTTGACCATCCGGTCGCCAGCACCTGATCCAACTGCTTCCACACCTCAAGCTGCGTTGGATCACCCATCAGCTCCTGATGCCACACCAGCCATCCAGTCTCGCCCTCACCCCAGCCCCACACGCTCACCGCCAGTCGGTTGTCCTGCACGTCCACGCCAGCCGTCAGCAGCACCACGCCATCAGGACAGGTGCCCGACTCATACGCCAGCCGCTTGGCCATCAGGCCATCAGCATTGACCGCCGCCGCAAAATCCTCCTCCCAGGTCTCCGCAAGTCGCGTATTCACAAACGCCTTCAGCGCTGGACCATCGCCCTTCGCTCGCAGGAAGTCATCCACCAACTGCTCCCAGCTGCACCAGCCCAGCGGGCTATACAAGCCCGACAAATGGAATCCAGCGGTCTTCCCGTCGCTCGGTGCCGTAGCGCGCCATTCGCCAGCGCTCAGCATTCGCGGTTTATGCACCTCCTCGAATCGCTCGCCACATTTCTCGCACTCATACCGCACCGTCTCTGGCCGCCGTTCTTCCCACTTCAACCGTGACCACTGCAGCCATTGCATCTCTCCACAGCATGGGCACGGCACATAGAACCGTCGCTGATCACTGCGTTCATACTCCGCCTCAATCCGGCTGAAATCCTTCACCGTTGGCGTACTGGTCAGCAAAATCTTCCGCCGCGCGAACGTCGTTGTCCGTCGCTCGGCCAGTGCCACCGGATCGCCCTCGCCGTCCACATCACTTGGAAAGGCATCGATCTCATCCATGAATAAATAACGGCACGGCGCAGACCGCAACCCGGTAGCGCTGTTCGCCCCGGTCAGAAGCAGCAACCCACCCGGATACTCCTTCGCAAACATCGTGTTGCCGGAATCCCGCGCACGCGCCGGTGCAATCTTCGCCGCCAGGCATGGCGTCTCGCTGATCAAACTCTCCAAACGCTGCTTGCTAAGCCGTTTCGCCATCTCCACCGTCGGCTGCACAGCAAGCAACGGACCAGGCGCGTGCGCGATGGTATATCCCAGCCAGTTACTGCCGGCCTCGGTCTTCCCTGTCTGCGCAGCGAACATCATCACCACCCGCTGGATCGGGCTATTGCTGCTCAAACAATCCATCGGCTCCCGCAGATAAGGCGTCCGTCCCGTCCGCCATGGTCCAGGTTCCGCGCTCGCCTTGCTGCTGAGCTTGCGGTAACGGTCCGACCACTCGCTCACCGTCAACGGTTCCTCAGGCCGTAAGCCCTCAAGGAACCCCTCGCGCCATGGCCTAGCCATCAGCCAGCTCCACCAGCGCTGCACGGTGCTCATCCGTCAGCACCGCATGAATCCGCGCCGGATCCGTCTCGCCCGCCAGCTGATGGCTCAACCGATCCGCCAAATTCGCCAGCGCCTCACGCACACTCCGCCCCAACGCGAACGCCTCCTTCTTCACCTCCGCAGCAGGCACCAGATCACGGCGCTTCAAATCCACCTCCAGCTTTGCCAGCTCCGCCTGATAGTGCTCACGCCGCGCACGGCTCTCATTCAGTTCCGGGATCTCATCATCAGGCAACCCCGCCACCCGTTGCCGTAACTCCCGCGCATCACGCGGTGCCGGCTCCACTGGATCTGGCCTGCTCACCTTGCTCGCGTGTGTGGCCGCTGTGTTCTTATTCCACAGCTCCAAGGCAAGATCACGATCCAGCCACTTCTTCTCATCCTTAACAACAACAGCCTCAGCGATTCGGCTCTTGCTGGCATGAGTAACAGCCGCCTTCGTGCATCCCCTGATCGCTGCAAACTCAGCGAACGTAACCAGCACGGAGTTAAGCAACACTGCCGTTAACTTAACTCCTGCTAAACCCTCCTAAACTGTCTTAGCAAGAGTCTTACTTGAGACTCACTGAGATCCCTTGCGCCGCAAGGGTTTAGGAGAGGCCGCCGCTGACGCTAGAGAAAGCGTGGGCGATTGGACGACC
>Ga0129336_10001249_pt1 | contig 15321 bp, 17 predicted proteins | sample CPB6_02_DNA_FD_96878 | JGI IMG/M metagenome (GOLD analysis project Ga0129336, IMG submission 96878) | Freshwater to marine salinity gradient microbial communities from Chesapeake Bay, USA - CPBay_Sum_0.6_0.2_DNA | ecosystem: Environmental > Aquatic > Marine > Coastal | place: USA: Chesapeake...
CGCTGTTGGTGAAAGTTCATAAATCTTATTATTTACACAAGCAATGATACGTTCTTTAGTCCAAGCCATAACACCACTACCAGCCGCCTCACTACCAGAAGAATATATCTGAGTACCAGCATTACCTGAATTAAGTGTTAAAAGTTTCTTGTAGAAAGTAAAATTTGTATCATTCTGGCACCAGTAAGCATACGTTCCGTCATTACACATACCGTAAATGTTAGTGGAAGCAACAAAAATATCAGTAGTGTTATTTTCCCGAACTTTATAGATATTGCTTGTGTCTTGAACAAGCATAGCATTAATACCAGAGAAACTTATTGACTGAGCATTAGTTCCAACAACAGACGTTAACGATGTAGAATTCTGGCTAAGAGCAGGAAGTAACTTAACCTCACCCTGAGTCCACACATCAACATTCTGTGAATCAGAAAAACGGAAACGTAACTTTTCATCCTGACTAGGCTCATAAAACTTGATACCACAACCAAGATGAAAAGATGACTGTGACCTAAGCCACCAGCCAGTCAAAGACTGTTCACCTGGTTCAGCAGAGTTATCCTGCTGGTCTTTACGGTACTGTGCAGTTTCACGACGATAAGGTGTCTCCGGTGTTGTTGCAACAAAGAAACCTACAGAACCAATAGTGACATCGTAAAGAATGTTAGGGGTTACAGTTTCAACAACAGGCGAGACTGATGTTAAATCTAACTGGAAACCTTCAGTAATGTCACTAATGACAGCAACGTGAGCATCAGAACCAGTAGCAGTAGTATCATCAATTGTTGAAGTGAAAGTGGTACTTGAAGGAACCGTTGCAACAATCCTGTAACCGTCAATGGTTGAATAGGATGTTTCTGTCACATAAACAACATTCCCTACGGCTAAACCGTGAGCCGCAGGTGTTGTGAATGTTACAGTTGTCCCTGAAGCATTCCAGGTAGCACTCAAAGCCATATTTTATAACCTATCTAGGATGCGATGAACGTTGCGTTAAGAGTGAAAGTATCGTTAGTTTGAATATTCTGCGCAGCCACAGTATCATCAGAGTTTGTACCAACAGACGTAAGTACAACTGCTCCACCAGAATCAATTGCTCCAGAAGCAATACGACCATTGCTACCACTAACAGCCATTGCTTCAAACGCTGGACGATAACCTGAAGGCATAGTTGCAACAGTAGTATTAGCAATATTACCTGAAGCGGGAACGGTAATAGTTGTACCACTTCTAGTTAAGTTAATACTTACCTGAACAATATTATTATATTTTCTGTATGATTGGCTTGTAATACTCCAACCAGCAGAAGCAGTAATACCAGAACTTAAAGTACCGGAATCACTAGTGATACTTGCCCAAGAAGTACTTGTACCATTAGTTGTTAAATATTTACCAGAGTTACTTGTCTGTGAAGGAATAATAGCATCAGTAGCAGTTTTAACAAACGCTGTGGTAGCAATCTGGGTAGTATTAGTACCAGCACCTGCAGTAGGTGCAGTAGGAGTACCTGTTAGCGCAGGGCTTGATAATGCAGCAACAAGAGCAAAGTCAACCGAAAGAGAACCAGAAGTAGTGATTGTACCACCAGATAGACCAGTACCCGCAGTAACAGCAGTAACAGTACCAGTACCTGGAGTAGTACCGCTGTATGCAATAATAATATTGCCAGCATCCAAACCTGTACCGTTAGTTACAGAAATATTAGAACCAGAAGAAATAGTTTTAACTTCAGTAGTTCCAGAACCAGCGGCATTATAAACAAGAATACCAGAACCACTAGCAGGCTTAGGAGCCTTCTTGTTACCAACAGACTGAACAAACGCTGTAGTAGCAACCTTTGTATCACTAGTAGTATCAGGCGTAGCAGTAGTACCTGTAGTATTAGCAGGTAAAGAAACGCTTGTAGCACCAGACATTGTTACAGTACCAGTCAATGTTGGGCTAGCCTTAGGAGCCTTATTTGACAAATCAGTTTCAAGACTCGTTACAGCAGACTGGGGAATAGCACTAAAAGTATTAGCGGTACCACTCATCAGTTTACCTTCTAAAACCTGACCAGCCTCTAAAGTACCAACAACTTTATTACCAGGAGTGTTCGTTAAACCGTGAACATTAATATGATTATCGATATGTGCAGCCGCATCAGAGAACTCACGTGCAGTAGCCATATGGCGAACAACAGCATTAGCAGAATGTGTCTTAGCAGTTGTCTGGTCTTGACCACGAAGAACAGTAGTCAAAGAAGTACCAGAACGTGCAGTTACAGTAACAATTTCCTCGTTAACCGTATCTGGACTTAAAACAAGAGTGAAAGGAACACTACTTGGAAAACCTGCAGCACTAGCAACACTAAAAGATGTGTCACTTGTACCTATCGCGCTAGGTAGCGTTGTGGCTGCAGCAATGGATGAATAGTACCTTCTAGTACCGTATGTATCTGGCATTTTTACCTCGTGTAGTGAACTCGGACTGGATATCGTCTCTTAAGTTTACGCACTTCATCATTGAGACGTTGCTGATAAAGAGCAAATACGTAACGTGCAACATTGCTACCTGAACCAAACTGGATACGACCAGACTGGGTATCTGCTTCAGGTGCAGAATATGTGAGTCGACCTGGGTCAACAAAAGATAGAAGTCTAGCAGATGAACCTAAAACAATAACATCTTTAACCGATTCGGCGAAACCAGTAGTTAAATTGAAATCGTCATCAGCAAACTCTAACGTCAAAGGTTGACGTGCATACACAACTTTAACATCTCTACCCGGGTCAACGTAACTGTAGATAGTTAAACTTGAAGTACTGTTAAAATCTGACACATCAGCGGAAGAATCCAAACGCCAGTTACGGACAGGAACCCACTCTTCACTAGCACCGATAGACTTGTAGGAAACAGCCAACACGGTTTCAGCATCAGAAGGCAGGGCATACGTGTTCTTCGCTGGACTCCAAGTGAACGTGTGCTGACCTACACCGAAAATGTCAGGATACACTGCTAGAATAGTGTCATTAATTGCTTTCTTAATTGCTTGACGTGGAAACGTTGGAGCAATAGTTACACGCTCACCAGCAGCGTGGCTAGTAGCAAGCGTACCATTGAAACCGCGACCATACGGTGCAAGAGTCAACGTGTTACTTGAACGGTCAAAAGTATCAACCCATACAAGTTCATCGCCAACCTCAACAAGCCCCTTCGCAATATTTTCGTTAGAAGCAATCTTCATAGTTTCCTGACTAGAAGTAGCCTGCTCACTTAAATGCGTGGACCTGTCTTGCCTCATCGTGTATCCAGCAAGATTCAATGAAACCTCTTCAACAAGGTCATTCAAAGTTGTCATTACTTACCTATCTATATTTCGCAGTTTTCTTAGCAATCTTCTTAGGCTGAGCAACAAACTGTTTGCCCTGCTTCAAGCCTTTACGTTTAGCCCGAGACGTAGCCGCATACTCTTTAGCAGACAAAGCCTCACGAGCCTTCTTAGGTAGATACCGTTCACCAGTAGCCTTATCACCTTGAGTTGAAGGCTTGCCAGATTTAGTTCCCCACTTTTCCTTAGTCCACTTAGACAGCGACTTTTGAGATTTAGTTTTAGAACCAGAATATTTACCGCCAGCCTTCTTATATTCCAAAGCAAGCAACTGGGCTTTACGGGCAGACCATTGCCCAGGCTTACCACCTTTAGAGCCAGACATAATCTTATTCTTCAAACGCTCACGAAGAGCAGAGTTAGTGTAAGGCATTACCACTTCACCCTATTAGCCCAATAAGCGGCTGACAGTTTACCTTTAGCAATGTTCCTAGCGTGACGAGCCTGAAAAGACTTACGACGCTTACGATAGGCTTCAGACTCCCCCTTTTTCTTGGGGGAGCCTTTCACGCCTTGCTGACCGAAACGTATAGTCTTAACTTTGTTACCTTCCTTGGCAACAACGATATGCGACTTCTTTGGATGATTAGGTGTGCGTTTAGGCTTATTGTAGCCTGATACCCCCGCACGTTTCAGTCTGCTATCCATAACTACATGCCCTTCTTAACTTTTTTAACGCCACTAACACGCTTCAAGTTGGGGTTAACCTTGAGAGCCTTAGGAGAAGCCTTACGAGCACCAGCCGCGAGAATGGCACTAGCACGTTCTTTACTGATACCCTGCTTCTTTGCAATGTTAGCAGCAACCTTTTTGAACCCAGGATGCTTAACAGAGTTCTTCATTACTTGCTCCTTTTAGGACGTTTGGGCATAGGATTGGGATTAGCGACACGCTTATTAGGCTTAGCATCATAGCGTGCTCTCGCTAAAGCGGCATTATTTGGTGAACTACCATTTCCCCTATTTTTTATTTGGGAATTGCTAGCGAACTCACCTTCATAAAACCTTCTACGATATGCTCGTTCTTTCATTGTTTCTTTAGGGAAATCAAACAATGGTTCTCTAGGGACTACAGGTGTTGGCATGAAGTCTCTAGGAGAACGAACGTCTGGTTTCTTTTTCATTACTTAAGACCTTTAACGGCTTTATCAGCAATGTCATAACCTCTTTTAGCAGCCTTTGCTCCAGGACCACTAGCCATAACACGTCCAGATTTTTTAGCAGCCTGAGTCCACAAAGCACCAACCTTGTTCTTGTAAACCTGAGCAGCCATAATACGAGCCTTAGACTTGCTTAATTCACCAGCAGCAGCACGAGCCATAATTGCTTTCTGTTCCTTAAGAACAGCATTCATAACAGCCTTCTGTTGAGCCTTAGTTGTATTATTCAAAATAACTTTAGAACCTTTACCAAAAAAGAACTTACCTGCAGCACCAGCCTTCTTGCCAGCATTCACAAAACGAGCAGCCTGAACGGCACCTTTAACAACCTGACCAGCCTTAACAATACCACCAGCAGGAACAATAAAAGATGCCATAGCCAACGCTACATCAGCATCCTTCTTCTTAGGTGCATTCACACGACCGATACCAACAGAAGTAGTAGGAACTGAAGTGCCATACCATTTCTGAGCCTTCTTAACAGACTTACCTGTCATCTTCTTGTATTCTTTTTCATACTTAGACTTTTTAACTAGATTTCCATCAGTAGGTCCAACGTATGGTTTTACTGTACCAGTAGCCACAGGAACAGAACCGCGACGACCCATAGCGGCATCCTTACGCATAATAGACAAACCTGAAAGTTCACCTTTCAACTTTGCTACACGCTTAACAGCCATCTTGTCGCCTTTTTCAGCCTGAGCCTGAGCAGTCTTCAACTGTGTAGACAATTGCTTCTGCAAACGAGGATAGTTCTTCATACCTGTAACCTTCTCAGGATTACGATACTTTTGGGCTTTCAAAATCGCTTTACGACCTTGAGAAGTAGCCTTCTTTTCTTTCATTGCCATTATTTTTCCTTATCATCCAGCCTGATAAGCAACACCAGTTTTGTTACTTATCTCAACGGCTCGCCTTACTTGTGCAAGTTTTGTACCTGCAGGCTGAATACCTTGCTCACGTGCTTTTTTATATTCAGCCAATTCGTTATCCCACTTTTTTTGAGTGGTTGCATCATTACCGCCAATACCAGAGTAGGCGACACGAAGGTTTGCTGCCCTTAGGCATTCACCCCAGTTTTCATGGTCCTTAGTCGGACATCCTGTACGACAAGCCATTACAATCCTAACGCTTGTTTAATTGCATTAAGAGTTTCTTCAGGAAGTTGTGCCAACGATTGAGCCAACTCATCTACCTTTACTTGCTCTTCTGGTAGTTCGTACTCGTATGATTCAATTAAGTTATGTAGTGGATGGTCGTGTGATGGGTCACACTCTGCACAGTATCCACCTAAACCGTATCTTTCAAATGTTGGCATTATTTTATCCTTACTAATACTAAAGGAGCGCTTCCAATTGGTCTATCAAAATCAAATGTGCTTGGTAAAGAACCAGCAGGAACGCTTGCATCTGCAACACCATTATGACTTGCGTTTGTTTGCCAAGGAACACCAGAGTTAATAAAGTTCCAGTTGTTGGGTGGAAGAGTTGCAGCATTTTTTACTCGCCAAGTAGAGTTTGCTACTTCTGTCATAAATGCCATCCAATAAAATCCTGGGTCAAGAACTACGTTTAATGTTGCTTCTTTAAATCCAGCAGTACCTGTTGCTGAAACAGTACCTGCATCAACAAGAAGAGTTGTTGGCATATATTCTGAACTTGAATTATATATACCAAGTCTTGCTACCGCACCAGTAGTACCAGCAGTTGTTAATTCAGCACCAATACCACCAACAATACAAGTTTTATCAATCCACAAAGGACTTAACATTAACCACCCTGTTGATTGAACACCAGTACCACCAGTACCGGAAAGCACAGGATAATACAAATCTCTACCTGTAGTAATAACAGCCTGAGTCTGTAACTTCCAAGGGCTAAAATTACTCCATTGACCTGCACTAAAATCATAAGCCATTATTTGCTTGTGGCTTAATACGGTAGGTTTTAAAACAAGAGTTAAAGAAATGCCATCACCATTATAACCAGTACCACCAAAAGCACTAGGATTTTCAGAACCAGCAGTAGCAACTTCTTTAGTTGCAACCATACATGTAGAACCTGCACCACCAGCAACATTGTTTATTACACTTGTAAGATTAGTATAACCAGTAGGTGCAGTAATACCTGTCATTTGGTCATTTTCAACACCAGACATTACAACAACCCAAGAATTATTTACTGTTGTAGTAACAGATGTAGGATTAGGAGCAGTGGCACCAGTGTTAGTATCCGTAGCCCATGACTCTATAGAAGCACCTCTAATAGCAATAGCAATAGCACTATTTGCTGTAGTACCACCAGTTATAGAAACACTTGTATCAATCGTTCGATTCATTTGCTTATATAAATATCTTACATAAGATGTGTTATTTGTTTGACTGGTTATTTCAGCCCATCCAGTAGGTCTATTTGGTAGAGACCCATCGGAATGAACAATAATAAGAACTAAGTCATCTTCTTTTAATCCAGTAATAGAAGAACCTATATTAAGTGTAAGAGTTCCAGTACCAGTTGCTGTAGAACTTCCAACATAGGTAATGGCAGGATTTAAATCAACATCAGACAACCCTTCAAGGTCAGATGCTCCACCACCAGATTGTGCAGCCCACTTCAAACCTGTAGCAGTAGTAGAATCAACTGTAAGAACGTGACCGTTAGTTGCACCTACAGCAAGTCTTGCTGGAGTGTTATCTGCAGTAGCGGTGATAATGTCACCTTTAGCATCAACAAGGCTGTTAGAAATCTTGGCTGCAAGGTCAGTTGTAAGGTTAGTTACATCGCTTTGTGAATGTGTATGGCTTGCTGCTGCAAGTCCTGCCTCAGATGCAGTTTGATTCTTCCAAAGGCTAGTTCCACTATCCCAAGCAAGTACTTCATTATCTGCAATGTTTACATCTGCTTCTAAAAGTACATCGTGGATTTCTCCAAGTTCATATCCATTTTGTACTTTAACAAATATTTCACCAACAGTAGAACTTACTCGTGTTACAACACCAAGATACACTAAATGCTTTGGAGCAACAGGCTTATTGGCAACACCAAATAAAAGAGCACCAGCATCACCTAGCCATACAGGGTCACCTGCAGTTGCAGTAGAAGTATTTAGTCCAGCAAGCAAACCTTCAGTAATTACATAAACTTGGTCATTGGTTACACCGCCAGTTTCAAGTAAACCCATTGTTGTGGCAGATGTGGCATCAGCATCATAGTCTGCTTTAGAAACAATCATATTCGTGCCATCGGCAGAGGAAACGTAAACAGCCTGACCTTTGGAGATTGATGTGCCAAGTTTAACTAGATGCTTTACTTCGGAGGTAAAGTTGTCCATCCAAGATACATCGTAATCTGTTGCAGTATCTTTAACAATGATTTGTCCAGCAGTACCACCAGTAGGTAGACCATTAGTTGCAGCAGGAGCATTAACCCATTTAGTGTCATAGTCTGTATTACTATTCTTGGCAAGCAGTTGGTCTGTGGTACCACCAGATATTACACCAGCACCTGTAGGTCCAGTTGGACCTGTAGGTCCGGCAGGACCAGTAGCCCCTGTAAGCCCCGTAGCACCCGTAGGACCGGCTGGACCAGTTGGACCAGGGTCACCTTGCAGTCCTTGTGGTCCCGTGGCTCCAGCAGGCCCTGTAGGGCCTGGAACGGTACTATCAGCACCAGCGGGACCCGTAGGACCAGCAGGACCTGTAACACCTGCAGGACCAGTTGGTCCTTGTGCTCCAGCAGGACCCTGAGGTCCTGTAGCGCCAGTTGGTCCAGCAGGTCCAGTAGGACCCTGTAAACCTGTAGGACCAGTAGGTCCAGCATCACCAGTATCACCCTTAGCACCTGCAGCGCCATTAGCACCAGCAGGACCCGTAGGTCCTTGAGAACCCTGAGGACCTTGAGCACTAGAAATCTCAATAGTGGTAGCACCACCAGATTCAACAGTTACATCAGTAATTGCAGTTTGAATAATGATTTCAGTAGCCATTAACGAGTCACCTCTTGACGCACAGCAAAGTTACCTTCCAAAACAGGATAAACCTCATTACCTGCAGAAACAAGTTCAATATCGTAAACGTGAGTACCAAAAGGTATCCCAGCCATAGTAGCAGCAGTAACACTTACTGTAACCACACCGGAAGCATTCAAAGAAATATTTGTAGGACTTACAAGGTCAAGATACTTAGTTGAAGACACGGCAGAAGGTCGTACCTGCATACGTGCAGTATAGGTGGAAAGATTCCAACCAACACCGTTAGTTTTAATAGTGAAAGTAAAACTAAACGTTTTACCTTGACGTGCCAAAATGTTGTAGCGTCCAGCCTGCATTATACAATCTCCGTTAAGTACTCGTCATAACCAGCATCAGTTAACTCTTGAGCATCCTCGTCACTTACAGTATGCTCATAGCCACCGCGATACACTTTCTCGCATAGGCTTAAAAAATCCTCATCAGGATATAAAAACTCTAAATATTCGCCTTCATATTTAACAATAGTGATACCAACGTCAAGAGTATAAAATTCAAAAAGGCGATGACCACCAGCAGGACCCATCTGAACAGTAGGTGGGATAAAAAGATATGACATTGGTTTCCTTTCATAAAACCAAGACCATCCACCATCAAAAGATGATGGATGACCTTGGCTCTACAATTAAGCGATTGATGAACCTGATTCGATACGATATAGTGCTTCTTCACGATATCGAGCGAAACCAAGAACACCGTACCAACCGATTGGACGGAAACGCTTGAGCGTGTCAGTCACAGGACCGATAACGGTATGTGGTTCTTCTGCAACTGCCTCCGCCAACGCTTGCTTACCGCAAATGATTGTTCGGTAGTTCTTAGCAGATGAAGCACCATCTGTAGCATTGTAAAGACGAGCGGACTCAACGAAGTATGCACCTTCGTAGGTTCCGATTTCGCCTGCCCAGATGTTTGATGCTTGACTGTATTCGTGTGGCAAACGCCATGCTGCCTTGTCTGCACCAGTTTCTGCACGAAGGTCGTGTGAAACGTCTGGGTGAATACCGCACCAGTAGAGTGAACCTTTACGTCCAGCAGCCTTATTACCACGAAGTTTTGCAACAACCTTACGGATGTTAGCAGATGAAATCGTGTCGGTTGCATCAACAGTAGCGGTTGATGTAGCATTACCTGCGTAAACAACGTTAGTTCCTTGACGAAGTGTTGACATAGCAACAGAGTCAATGCTGTCAGCCATATTATTTGCAATAAGGCTAGCAATGTCTGGGTCAACGTCAGTCAACGAGAACAACTGCAGTTTTCTGGTAACAATAGCAGCGTTACCGAATTCCTGAAGAGTAATCGTTGTAGAAGTTGGTGTTGCAACAGCAGGTGCTGTAACATCGGATGTTTCATTTAAAGCGGTGGTAGCGAGCGACAAGTCGACGTAACGTTGTAGAACAACAGAGTCACCGGGAATTGATTGTTTAGCAGGACGCTTATCGGCGACTGCACGAATCAAGGGTTCGTCACGAAGTTCAAACTCAACCATACGGTCGTAGGCTTTCTGGACTAAACCAGCACCGCCGACTGTACCACCGAGACTAGATGAACTAGTACTAGTGTATGCCATGATTGGCTTTCCTTTTCTTTAGAGTGGATGAATTAATCTTGCCCCATAATCAGACGCATCAAGTCCTCACGAGATTGTGCTTGATTCAGCAACTCGTATTGACTATCAATCTGATTAGGACTGAGAGCACCTTCAACTACATCGTCCATAGCCTGCAAAGATTCCCAATCAGTTGGGATTTGCGCCTGTGGAACTTCAGTTTTAGGTTGATATCCTAAAATTTCAGCGTTCTCGTTCAGCCAAGCCTTAATGGCTTCCGGTTCTTGTACTTCTGCTGGAATGAACTTAGAAATCTTTGGATTGAAACCCTCAGATTCTAAAACCTTGGAAAGGCTAACTTCTCTTTGTTGGGAACGTAAGGTCTGCAGTTCCTGTTCCATTTCTTTAATACGCTTCTCTTTAAGACGGTCCGCTTTACGTAACTGCTTTACAAGGTCATTGCCCTGTGGCTGTACTTGGGGTTCGTCTTCGAAATCGAAGTCGTCGTCATCTTCCCATTGGTTTTGATTGTTGTTGCTCATCGCAACTCTCCCTATCTCTTTGTTTGAATCGCAAGCCACATAACAGATTGGGGGACCTATTATGGCTCTTGCTACCAGACTCGTACTCTCGTGAGGGCTGGTCGGTCTCACTGAGGGCTTATACCGCTAAATCTCTCCAGCGGAAGTTCTTGTTTGTTGTCCAGTTAACGTACCGGAACGACCAGAAAATGTTGAAATCTCTCTACGTGTAAGTTTCTTACGACGCTCAGAAAGTAATCCAGTAAACTGTTCCTGCTCAAGTTCCTTCTGTAAACCAGTTGTACTTTCACCATAGATACCTGCAAGTTTATCCAAAGTTCCAGCCATATTCTTAACAGCCTCAAAACCTTGAGCAGCCTGCTGACGAGTAATACCAAGACGTTGCAACTCGATATCGCCAAGTTCCGAACGGATACCACGTACAGTAGCCTCAGCACGAATCTCAGCCTGCGAAATCTTCTTCTTCAACGAATCAGCACCTTCAGGTCCAAGAAGCAAAGCGGAAACCCAGTCAGACTCGTTTACACCAAACGAACGTTTCAAGGTTTGCAACTCGTTCTTCAAAGCCTCATCAGCATTATTGATACGGTCATAAACGTTTACGATACGGTCCTGCAACTCAGCAGGAGAAACACTCCCACCAATCATCTTAGCAAAATTATCACGATTCGCTAAACCACCAAGACCATAAGAACGCATAACTTCAAGATATGTACGCTCCTGAGAAAGATACTCTGCCTCAGACAAAGGAGCCAAACCAGCAGACTTCAATGCTTCATTACCCTTAAATCTATCCTTATAGATTTGTAGGTTACGTAAATTGATTTCAATTTCGTCCAAAGGAATATCAGCCATAATCTGTGACTCAAGAAACTTAGCCAACGAATCAATCAGATTTTGGTCCTGAGGTGACGTAAAAAGTGAACGAAGCGCACCAAGTAAAATATTGTAAGTAGAGTTCTGTTCAGCAGTAAGTGCCATTAGAAGTTCGCTCCAAACGCTCGTAGAATATTTTGAGCAGTAGAAGCATACTCTTCACGAGCATTACGTGTCTGCTTCCAACGTGCATCAGCCTTAATCATTTTGCGGAAATCATAAAGGCTTACAGGTTCACTACCTTTACCGCCAAACAATGCTTTAGCAAGTAGTGGGTCAGTCTTAGAAGGGTCATTGCCAGCAAAACTAAACTGCTCAGGGTCAAGTTCTAGCATTTGAGCAGCCGTAGCACGATACGAATAACTGATACCTTCCATAGTTGCACCAGCCTTCAAACGGTCAGCAAACTGAGGATAGTAGGCTACAGCCAAATTAGTAATATTATTTAAAACATTTTCAAGAGTATTCTTCTCGGCAAAAATGTCGTCAACATAGCGACCAAGTTCAGTATCGGTAACATACACACCCATCTTACGTGCGTGTTCCTGAATCTGAAGCAAAGCAGTAGACGCTGCACCACCATAGTTAGTTACATCGTCACCGACAAACATTTCATTAATCGTACGAGGAAGAATATCCTGCCAGTTGTCAAAATTATTACGAAGTAAAGACTCTACAAGACTATTAACGTCATCATCAGAAGGAGCAACACCACTAGCCTGAATCGATGCAGTACGGATAGCCCGAGCAACCTCACCTCTAAGATTATCCAAATCAGCAGAAGAAGCAGGGTCATTGATAAGCGTGTCATACTTACGTTGCGAAGCAGTACGGCTCTTATACCAGTCTGTGCTAAGAATCTCATTAGCAAAACCAGCCTCAGTCATACCCTGACGGACAGCCTTAGTAAAGACCTTCATCAAAGAAGCATCACTTGTAATCAAAGACCAAGCATAACCATAATAGGCTTTCAAAGCCTTCTTCAACTCAGGACGAAGATTCTTTAACGCTTTCTCAGGGTCTTTGGCTTCATTAAGAATCCTACGAGCCTCTTCAAGCAACGCATCCTGCTTCTTTTCAAACGCAGTCTTTTTAGCCATTACAACCTACCAACTTTTCCACCAAGAATATTCAAGAACGTATCCATATATTTTGTTGAAGTAATAAATGCATTAGCACCAGGCTTAGATTCAGCCATTTCACGTGCAGCCAACTCTGCGTCAGCCTGAGAATAACCTTCAGAACCCTTAGTTACCGAACTACCAGCAGAATAAGTTGTAGTACTAGTGCTAGGACGTTTAGCCGCTTCAGCATTAATAACATTCTTAAACTTAGCAACTTCTTTATCATTAGGTCGACGACCAAGAGCATCAGCATAGAAAGACTCTAGAATACCACGAGCCTCAGCATCAGTAAACTCCATAACACTAATGGATTTACTTGTCCTAGGACCGCCAAGGCCTCCACCACCGCCACCTTTAATAATACTTTTCAATCCTGAAACGAAACTGTAAGGCTTACCGTTAGGTGTTTTACTTCCAGAATAGTTAATAAAGTTCATACCAGAAATATATATAGCAGCGTCTAAAGCAGCCTTTAGATATTCTGGGCTAGTCTTACCAGTAACACCGTGCTTTGAAGACAGGTAACCTGCCCTCATTAAAAGTCGTTGCATACTAGCAATATCTGTACTTGCAGAGTTACCTATATTGACAAGAAAATCATTATGTAACTGGATACTGTTTTCGGTAATGGTTTTACTTGTATTATCGGCAAGGATAAGAAATTTGTCAGTAGCGCGATAAACTGAGCCTTCGTCATCAATATTGAATTTATCAGCAAAATCAGGTGTCTGCTGTACTTGAGCAAGATAACCCCAAAGACCAAAAACATTACTGCCACCGTAAGGGCTAGGGAAACTCCAGCCACCAGTAGGACTACTACCACCCATAAAGGTACTAGTAGGTGGTTTATTTTTCTTTGTTTTTAACTTACCAGACTTGTTCATGCTAGAAGCAATAGAACCACCTGTTAAAACATCCCAAGGACTCACAATTTCAGGTTGACGTGGGTCTGACACTATACTCCTAACAATCTTCTCAATACATCATCATACAAGGCTTTAGCATTAGCATCCATTGCCGCAATAGGGGCAAGTTTTCTGGTAGCATCAAGACGTAAAGCACGTTTATAGACAGTTGCAATATCACTTTGGCTATCAGCAGACTTCAATAAGCCGTCATAATAGTCAAATATTTTAATCATCTTAACAACATTCCTAATAGTAGGCTGTTTAGTATCAACCATACCAGAAGAAATCATTTGACGAAGTTCATCAACAACATCAATCTTCAACTGGTTACCATTATTACGTTCTAAAGCAAGTTTAAGGTAAGGTTTATTCTTCAAAAACTCTGAACGTTTGTTTTCATACTCGTAACGAACTCGTGCTTGGTCCTGAGGGGTAGCAGCATTAGCCAAACGAGTCTCATACGTGTTACGTAAATCAAAATACTCGTTCTCAGCCTTAACATTAGCAATCTGCTCAAAGTATTCTTCCAAAGGCTTATATTTAATATAACCTTCGTGCTTCAAGAAAGCATAAGCAGTAATATCATACCCAGGAATCTGAGGGACAAGAAACATTGAAGCCTGAGGAAACGCTTTAACCAGAGCATTATTACGTTTCATCCAGTCAACAGCCTGCTTAGTCTTTTGAACAGAAGCAACGCGGTCAGTTTCGGTTTCAGAAACAGTATACGCTAACCTACCAGGATAGATTCTAGTCCACTTCTTCAAAGCAGTCTCATACGCTTTAGGATTACCCTTATCGTACTCTGCCTTTACAAGATTATTGAACTCAGACTTCCAAGTAGTAACACCCTCATCTTTCAAGAACTCTGGAACATCCTTGTTCGTTGAGATACTTGGAGACACAGGTGAGAAAATACCGAGAAGGTTACGGACAGCAACAATGTTACGGGCAGTAGCCTGAACTTGTGCAGCGAATAAAGCACGTTCAGCAGTACCAGACTCTTCGGTTGGAGCCATACCGTTAGCAGAATAAAACGCTGCAGCCTTCATAGCGGCAGAAGTAACCTGCTCTGAAGTATGAGTATCGAAAGTTGCACCAACAACTTCCTTAAACTTACGCATACCAGCAGGAGTCAACGCTTCAGAAAGAGTACGGTTCTCTGCATATGGACCAAAGAATAGTCTTTCAGTTTCCGAACTCCATTCCATAGGAACGAGAGGTCGTATAACACCCCAACTCAAAGCCATCAGAGGGCTTGAAAATGTTGGCATAGCCGACTCAGGGTCCAACGAAGGAGTAAGCATCTTAATCTTACCAGTCAACTGCAAAGGCATAGCCTGCTTAGGATATTCACCTGTAAAAGCCTTAATGATTGGGGCATACACATTATACATAATTTCGTCAACAGGAAACATAAAGTACTGTTCACCAAATTCGTCTTCGTGAATAAACCCTGCATTGTCTAAACCTTCAGCACTTAAACGTAAACGTACAAGTGTTTGAGGATTAGAACCCGCTCGCCAAGCACGTCGGTAAAAGTCTTCCTGCGCACGATAATATCTGGCAAGGTTACGCATACCGAAAGCAGTATTAGAGCGAACATTAGGATTATCAACAAAACCAAGAACACGGTTCATCGACAATTCGTTAGCAACAAATGTATATCGTTCAGCAGCCGCACTAGCAGCAGCCTTCTCAGATAAACCTTGGTCTACAAGTTTCTGAGCATAACGTGTTTCTTGGCTAGCCAACTGTCGTCTA